>Ga0210074_1000007_pt1:0-100000 | contig 107627 bp, 86 predicted proteins | sample China_Galinas_Co_FD_184860 | JGI IMG/M metagenome (GOLD analysis project Ga0210074, IMG submission 184860) | Wetland microbial communities from San Francisco Bay, California, USA, that impact long-term carbon sequestration -... | ecosystem: Environmental > Aquatic > Marine > Wetlands ... | reverse complement strand
TCGCTCACGGGCCTTCTCCAGGCCGGCGGCGTCCGCCCGGTTGGACACCACCGCGACGATCCGTGCCGGCAGCTCGCCGCGCTCGATCGCCTCCTGGATGGCGAGGAAGTTGCTCCCGCGGCCGGACAGCAACAGGGCGAGGCGCGCCGGCGTGCCCGCCCGCTCAGCCATTGCCGGCCTCCTCCTCGATCTGCCGCGACCCGAGGTCGTAGACCACGCCGGACCCTCCTTTCTGGACGGTCCCGAAGACGAACCCCGGTTGCTTGCGCTTCCTGAGGTCCTCGAGGACCTCCGCGAGGGCCTCCCGGCCGACGACGAGCGCCATCCCCACCCCCATGTTGAAGGCGCGGAGCATCTCCTCGGTCTCGATCTCGCCGTGTTGCTGGATTTGCCGGAAAAGGTCCGGCACGTCCCAGGTACCGAAGCGGATGAAGGCGTGGGCCTTCTTCGGCAGCACCCGTGGAAGGTTGTCGGTCAAGCCGCCGCCGGTCACGTGGGCGAGGGCGTGGAGCCCCGGGTGATCGAGCAGCGGCTCGACGGCCTCCAGGTAGGAGAGGTGCGGATCGAGCAGGATCTCGCCGACCGGCCGGCGGTCCTGGGCATCCGGGATCGGGTCGCCGGGCTCGAGCCCGAGCTGGTCGAAGAAGACCCGGCGCGCCAGGGAGTAGCCGTTGGTATGGAGGCCGGCGGACGGCAGGCCCACCAGCACGTCCCCCGGACCCACCCGGTCCTCCTCGGTGGATCGCGGCAAGATCTCCGGGCGGTCGACCAGGCCGACGATGAATCCGACGAGCTCGTAGTCCCCTTCGTCGTAGAAGCCCGGCATCTCCGCCGTCTCTCCGCCGAGCAGCGCACAACCGTTCGACCGGCAGCCGGCAGCCACACCACCGACAAGCTGGACCACGGCATCCGGATCGAGCACGCCCGCACCGACATAGTCCATGAAGAAGAGCGGCCGCGCTCCCTGGACTAGGATGTCGTTGACGCAATGGTTGACCAGGTCCCGGCCGACGCTCGAATAGTCGCCCAGCATGCGGGCCACCATCAGCTTCGTGCCGACCCCGTCCGCCGACGCCACCAGCACCGGATCCTCCAGCGCGGAAAGATCCGGCCGGAACAGGCCGCCGAAGCTGCCGATCTCGGTCAGTACCCCCGGGGTGAAGGTCTTCTTGGCCAGCTTCTTGACCCTGGCCAGCGCCCGGTCCTGGGCGTCGATGTCGACGCCGGCTGCCGAGTAGGCGCTCTGCTTCGGTGTCTGGTCCTCTTCAGTCATCGGCGGAAGCGTATCCGATGGCGGCGACGGCGTGCAGCCCCATGGGCCCGCGCTGGAGCGGTCGTCGTCCCCCTCGCGCCGGTCAGGCCGGAGCCGCACCCGCCACACCCGGTCCAGCCAGGAGGTTACGGACCAGGTTCCGCTTCGAGAAGTCCCCGAAGCTGACGTAGTAGAAGAAGCCCTCGCGGCCGAGGAGGCGGCGGGTGATGCGCCGCACCGGCCATCCTTGGACCCGGAGCGTCCGCGCCTCCTCGGCCAGCCCTTCCCACCAGGCGATCTTGCGCTCGATCGCGGCGCAGGCGTCCCGCACCAGCCCGGCGTGGGCGCAGATCATAACCTCCGGCTGGAGCGCCAGGACCCGCCGGAGGGACTCGATGTGGACCCAGACGTCCTCGATCCGCCGCAGGTACTTGACCCGCGGGTGGACGTAGAGGTCGCCGGAGACCAGCCAGCGGCGGGTCGGCTCCCACAGGCAGACGTGGGTGAAGGCGTGGCCGGGGGTCGGGATCACCTGGAACCGGAGATCCTCTCCCTCGACCCGGGCCCCGACCTCCTCTCCCAACGGCTCCGGTCGCATCCGCCGCGGCGAGCCCCAGACCAGCCGCCGGTAGACCGGCATGCGCAGCCCCTCTGCCAGGATCGGCACCGCCGACGCCGGCGCGAGGACCGGCAGCCCGAGCTCCACCTGGAGCGCCGCCGCCCCGCCCACGTGGTCCTCGTGGTGGTGGGTCAGCACCACCCTGGAGATCGGCCGGTAATCCATGGCGTCCCGGCACCACTCGACCAGCCGCCGGGCGGTCGGCGGCGGGCCGCTGTCGACGAGAAGATCCCCGATCCGGTAGGCCGAGACCTCGTGGAGCGGCCGCCCGAGGAACGACCTGGCCATCCGGATGCGGGTGACCGGAAGGTCGGCGGGCAGGCTCTCGGTCCGGAACACCCGCCGATCTTAGCCCGGACGTCTCACCAGGCTCCGTCGCGAAACGTCGCAGATGCCCGTAGCTCCGAGGCACGCGACGAGAGGGCGACGCAGGCGTACTGGACAGTCCGTCGAGGGGCCCGGACCGAGCGCAACGCTGGAGATGCGAGCAGATGCGGCGTTGGAGCAGGAGGCTGGTGAGACATCCGGGTTCGCCCCCCACCCCCCGGGTCACCTCCGCCGGTGCCCGAGCACCCGCTCCGCCCAGGCGAAAATCGGCCGCTCCACGTACTCCCGGTGGCGCGGGGTCATGAAGTGGTCGATATGGCCGAAGTCGGGCTCCAGGAGGAACGTCACGTCATCGGTGCCGAAGAGCGAGAGCTGGTAGCCCATGTAGGCGCCGAACCCACGGCCGCCGCCGATCGCCAGCACCGAGCCGGTGAAGCTCCCCAGGTTCGCCACGTACGCCGTCTCTACGCCGGCCAGCGAGCAGGAGATGTCCCGCACCAAGGCGTTCGGCGAGTAGGCGTTGAAGTGGCCCACGTTCTCGAAGAGACGCGGCTCCGAAGCGAAGTACAGGCGATCCTCTGCCGGGCTGCCGTTCATCAGGATGTAGCTCGGCACCGGCATGGTCACCGGACCTGGACTCGGGACGGACAGCAGCGTCACCAGCAACTGGTGGTTGGTCACGAATGGCGGGAACAGCGGATTGAGCGTCGGCGCGCCCGGCGCCAGCTCCGCCGCCTTCGTCACCTGCTTGAAGACGTTCGTGCCCACGCCATCGTAGACCGCGCCGCCCGCAAGCTGGGCCTGGAGCGCCGCGCAGTAGCCGGTATTGAGCGCCTGGACCCCCGGATCGTCGCTCGCCAGCATCCCTTCCCAGACGATCACCCCGGCGTAGTCGCTCGGCGCATCGTTGGCCACCGCCACCGCCAGGATGCCTCCGAGCGAGGCACCGCCCGCGATCACCCCGCCGCCCGGATGCTCCGCCTCGATCTGCTGGCGGATGAACGCGATGTCGTCGAGCTGGGACTGGATGCCCCAGCCGCCCATCACCGAGCAGTCGATCACCCCGGCCTCGCAGATCCCCGCCGGGATGCCTGCGTAGCGCGGCTCGTACCCCCAGACGTCGTAGCCCCGCTCGGCGAAGAACCCGGCCACCGACCTGCCCACGCCGCCCGAGGCGTCGCGCTGCTCGTAGAAGGCGAAGGACGAGCCGAGCGGCGGCAGGAACAGGATCGACCCGCGGAACTGTGCCGCCTGGCCGGCCTTCGCCAGCCGCACCATCTGGAACCGGTCGATCGGCCCCGGACCCACCTGAACGGTCCAGGCGGTCCGGGTGAGATTGCCCACCTCCGCGGTCGACGAGGCGACCACCGCCTGACCGGCGGCCGGCATCGGTACGAGAGTCGACGGCAAGGCGACGAACGCCGCCACGAGCACAGGGACACGGAGAGACATCGTCCAGCGCATGGTTCACCCTCCAGGTCGTTCCAGGTTCGAGAAATCGTGGAAGTCTGGAACAACTGTATCGCGTCACAGCCTGGTCCAGGCGAGCCTCCTGGCCGCCACCGGCCCCGTCGAGCTCTACGCCTTCCTCCCCACCACCGCTCTCAACGGCCGCCGGACCGGAGCGACGACGACCCGTACCAGGCACGCGCACCGCGCAGCTTCCACGTGCGCTCTTCGCCGGACACCGCCACGCCGACCGCCAGCCTGCCGTGCTCCATCAGGGCCCGCCCCTGGACGCGGCCGTCGACGACCCGCAGCCTCCCGTGAACGTCCAGCTGGTCGCTGGTCAGGGCGGCGTCGGTGATCCGCAGCCCGCCGTCGTCCAGGTCGACCTGGGCAATGGCGGCGATGTCCCGGATCTTCGAGGCGAAGGCGAGGCCCCCGGGGATCCTGGACTTGTGGGTGAGGAAGGCGACGACCGGCCGCAGGTCGCTCATCCGGAGCGTCGTCGACGCCGACAGCCACAGCGGGCTGCCGAACCGGACCTTGCCGGCCGGCACCGTGCCCGACATCCACCAGGGAGCATCCGGCGCTCCGGCCTCTTCCAGGACCCCGGCGGGACCCAGCTCGTGCACCCGCCCCTCGCGAAAGCGAAGCTTGGCATCGGCCAGGTCGAAGGACCGCGCCTGGGGGTCGCCGTGGTCGAGGTCGAAGCTCACCTCCAGCGTGCCGCGGATCTCGTTCCCCAGGACGGTCGCCACCAGGTCGCTGATCTCGGCCCGCATCGTGCCCGAAACCGTCCACTGCGGCGACACGGTGAACCGGCTCTGGAGCCGCCCCCGCCCCTCCTGGAAGACGATGCCGGCGCGCGGAGGGATCAGGTCGGCGAGCACGCCGACGTCCGGGATCGACGCATCATGGAGGTCGAAGACTGTCGTCATCCCCTCGGGCCGGCGAAACAGGAACGGCTCCCGCTCCGTGCTCTCGACCCGCAGGGACCCGACCACGTCGGGCGGCGCAGCGGGGTCTCGCCGGAGTGCGACCTTCTCCAGCTCCACGTCCCAGGTCCCCACCGTGGCGTCGCCGTCCCGCCGCACGCCATAGTGCGCCCGCGCCCCGCCGTCGGCGACGAACCCGAGCAAGGCGGCCTGAGCCCGTGTGTCCGAGAGATCGAGCTCGGTCCCCGGCCCCAGGCGCCCCCGCTGGAGATCGAGCGTCGCCCGGACCGTGCCACCCCGCACGATGGACACCCCCTTCGGAAGCCGTGCCCCCAGCGCCCCGGACTCACGCAACGTCCCGCTGAGCGCAATCGTCCCCTCGAACGCCTCCAGCTTGTCGACCGCCGAGCGCGCCCGGGGGTCGAACCGCACGAACCGTCCGCTGCCGTCGACCGTGAGCGGCTCCAGGACCGACGCGCCTTCGCGGCGCACGAACCCGGTGCCGTGGAGGCGCACCGTGGGGAGCTCGATCCATTGGCCGAAGCGGCTGTCCAGGCTCGCCTGGAGCCGTCCGTCGACCTGCGCCACCAGCTCCTGATCCTCGAGCACCAGCCGATGCGACCCGTGGGCGACCACGTCGTCCAGCACGAGCTCCCAGCGGCCCGATTTCCGAAGCGGCCGCCGCGGCTCCTCCGGCCGTGCACGCTCCACCCCTTCCGCCCCGATCCGCGCCTCCACGTCCCCGACGCGACCGCCGAGCACGAGCCTGTGCTCACGCAGCGGCAACAACCCGATCCGTGCGTTCACCGAGGACAGCATCACCGACCAGGGCCGGCTCCGGCCCGGCCCCTGAACGACGACCGACGAGGCATGGACCCAGGGCGGGATCACCGTCCAGGCGCCCGACCAGGTCACCCGCACCCGCCGGTCGTGACCACGATTGGCCCACCGCTCGGGCAGCGGGGTCAGCAGCAACCCGTTGGCGACGACGAGGTACAGGACCTCGACGCCCGCCAGGGCGAACGCCAGCCAGCGCGCCAACCTCCGCCAGAACGCCCGGGCTCCCGTGGCACGTGTACGCGTCATCGCCGTGGTCTAGGAGTCTGCGCGATGGGCGCCGGAATCGGGTCCACACGGCGGCCGGCCGGCGGTGTCTCGCGACGAACGGCGGTGAGAAATGGAGGCGCGAAGGTTCACGCTGGCAGTATAGAGCCGCCCCGCTCCGCCATTCTCGAAATCGTCTTCCCGGAAGGGCCTCCGCTGGCGCATACTTCACCGTGGAGGGCTACCGAATGGTCGACCCGCGGGCTCCCGGAGACGGGGACACCCCCGACCGCGCCGTCGCGGCGATCGTCGACGGTCTGGCCACGCGTGGCTGGGCGGTCGACGAGGGCTTCCTGCCACCCGAAGAGGTCGTGCGCCTCGTCGCCGAGAGCCGGCAGCTCTGGGAAGAGGGCGACTTCCAGCAGGCCGCGGTCGGGGCCGGCGTCGAGCGCCGGATCCGCCCCGAGATCCGCCGAGACCACTTGCTCTGGCTCACCGCCGAAGAGGCCACCCCCTCCCAGCGCCGCTACTTCGCCCGCGTCGAGACCCTCCGCCAGGCGGCGAACGCCGCCCTCTACCTGGGCCTCTTCGACTTCGAGGCCCACCTCACCGTCTATCCGCCCGGCGCGTTCTACCGCCGCCACCTCGACCGCTTCCGGGCAGTCGCCGCGCGCACCGTCTCCCTCATCCTCTACCTGAACGAAGACTGGCCGGACGACGCGGGTGGAACGCTCCGCCTCTTCCTCGACGAGCTGGACGAGGCAGGCCAAGGCCCGTCCATCGACGTGGCGCCCCGCGGCGGCACCCTCGTCGCCTTCCTCTCCGACCGCTTCTACCACGAAGTCCTGCCCGCCACCCGCGAACGCCTCAGCCTCACCGGCTGGCTCAAGACGCGGGAGTGAAGGCGGCGGGGCGATCCACTCCTTCCCGTCTTCCGGCCGACGCGGAAAGACCTCCGCCCGCCGGTGATGTAGACTTTCCGGCACGATGCGAATCCGCTCTGTTTGACGCCACGCGCAGGCCGGCCCAGGCGCCTCTCCCCGTAGGCGATCGGCCGCGCCTTCTCGCGCCGCCGACCCCGGAACCCTTCCGGGGGCCCCCAGGCGGCGCCTCCCCACTCGGCTGGTGCGTCACCGGAGGGCATCGTGAGCAGCACTTCCTCTTCTTCTCGTACGATCTCGCGTTGGAGCGACCTGCGCTCGGCCCTCGCCGGGGAAGAGCGCGACTGGACCCGTGTCGCGCCCAAGCGCGCCGTCTTCCTGCTGGCCGTCCCGATGATGCTGGAGATGGTCCTGGAGTCGGTCTTCGGCGTCGTCGACGTCTTCTTCGTGGCACGCCTCGGCCCCGCCGCGGTCGCCACCGTCGGCCTGACCGAGGCGGTCGTCACTCTCCTCTTCGCCGTCGCCCTCGGCCTGGCGACCGCCACCACCGCCCTGGTGGCGCGCCGGATCGGGGAGGGCAAGCGGGACGAAGCCGCCGTGGTCGCGGTCCAGGCGCTGGCGCTCGGCCTGGGGCTCGCGGCCGTCTTCGGTGCCGGCGGCCTCCTGGGAGCGCGCCATGTCCTGGCCTGGCTGGGCGCCACCCCCGAGGTGCTGACCGTGGGCACCGCCTACACGCGGATCCTCCTCGGCGGCTGCGGGTCGGTCTTCCTCCTGTTCCTGGGCAACGCGATCTTCCGCGGCGCCGGAGATCCTGCCGTGGCGGTGCGGGTGCTGTGGACCGCCAACCTGATCAACCTGGTCCTCGACCCGTGCCTGATCTTCGGCCTCGGCCCGTTCCCGGAGCTCGGGGTGACGGGTGCCGCGGTAGCGACCGTCACTGGGTGGACGATCGGCGTCCTCCTGCTGCTCCGCCTCCTCGCCACCGGCAAGAGCCGGATCCGCATCAGCCTCCCATTCCTGCGCCTACGCACAGACGTGGCGGCCCGGCTGCTGCGCGTCTCCTGGGGCGGCATCCTCCAGTACTTGGCCGAGACCGGCGCCTGGGTGGCACTGGTCCGAGTGCTGGCCCTGTTCGGGGACACGGCGCTCGCGGGCTACACCGTGGCGATCCGGATCGTGGCATTCACCTTCCTCCCGTCGTGGGGCCTCTCGAACGCGGCCGCCACGCTGGTGGGTCAACACCTGGGAGCGGCACAGCCGGCGGAAGCCGAGCGCTCGGTCTGGCTGACCGCACGCTACAACCTGGCATTCCTGGGCAGCGTAGGGCTCGCCTTCCTCGCCGTGCCGACACTGCTGCTCCGCCCCTTCATCCAGAACCCGGAGGTGCTCGCGGTCGGCGTCGAAGGCCTACGCTGGATCGGCCTCTGCTACGGCTTCTTCGCCGTCGGCCTGGTCGCGATCCAGGCCTTCAACGGCGCCGGCGACACCGCCACGCCGATGCGCCTCAAAGTGCTCTGCTACTGGGTCTTCCAGATCCCGCTCGCCTGGGCGCTCGCGGTCGTCGCCGGCCTGGGCCCACGGGGCGTGTTCATAGCGATCGCCTGCGCCGAGATCCTCCTCGCGGTCTCAGGAGTCGTCCTCTTCCGCCGCGGCCGGTGGAAGGTCAAGGTGGTGTAGGGGGTAAGACGCTCCCCGCTCAGGCCTTGGACTCGTCGGCCGCGCCGGACTCCCAGGACTCCTTGCCCAGACCCTTGAGCTCGAGCAGCGAGCGGAGCTCCCTCTCCTCTCGTTCAGCAAGCGAATGGCTGGGCAGTCTCCTCTTGCCCGTCCTCGTCAGAGGGGGAGAAGATCGACATGGAGAGCCGTTCGGTACCGCTTCCGGCGGACCTCTCGACGCAGGATTTCCCCCAGTCGTCCAGTGGCGTTTCCCCATGGATCAACAGCTCGAAGAGCTTGACTTATTGCCCCAAAAGTCTGATGATCACAGGCCAGCAAATGACCGAAACCGTGGATAGATTCGCCGAAAAGCTCGGTGCCCGGGTCAAAGGGAAGGTGCCCGACTACTCCGCAGGAGCCTTCGGGATGGCGGCCCTCGCCGAAGACCTCCGGAACCGGCTCGAGCCGAGCGCCGGAAAGCGACCCGGCCGGCCGACGAACCCGAAGTGGACCCGGCGGCCGAAGGTGCCCATGGCGCCGCAGACCGAAGACCGGCTCCGCGAGCTCGCCCGCCTGCTGAGCGACGACGAGCGCAAGATCAGCCCCATGCAAGTCGCCGCCGAAATCCTCGAGCGGGCCACAGCGAGCTACTTCGGGCAGAAATCCAAGTAGAACGGGTAGAGGAATCGTCCAACCAGGCCGCCTGAGACCCGCCTTTCGACTCTCCAGCCGGGCCGTCGCAGAGCCCCACGACGCAGTTGAGAACAGACGCCACGACCGGCCCCTGTGTCTACCGAGAACAGACGGAGCGAGCTGTAGAGTCTGCGATCGCCACCGCGACGAACGTCCCGGTCGTGGAGCGGGTGGGGAGGCCCCGGCAGGAGGGCGTTGAGGACCGCGCTCGCGGAGGCTTCGGAGCAGGCAGCAGAGTCCGGCGCGGTCCGAACCGAGGCGAGGGTTGAGCTCCCAACCGTCCAGTTCCCTCGCCGTCCCGGAGGCGGGGCCTCCCCGCCCGCTCCCGGCGAACCTTTCGCCGCGGGCGCCCGGTCACAGTCTGTTCATTCAGCCCATGGATTGTCGTTCTACGTCCGCCAACCGTTCAATCAGCGCATGACGAGGCGGAGCTCGCCCCCCGCCCTACTCCTCCCCGTCGTCTGCCCGGATGGGGAAGAGCTCGGCCTGGCGCTTGTCTTCGGCGGAGATGGGGATGCGGTAGTCGCCGGTCCAGCAGGCGGTGCAGTAGGTCTCGGCCGGGTCGGAGAGGCAGCCGAGCATGCCGTCCAGGGAGAGGTAGGCGAGGCTGTCGGCGTCGAGGAAGTCGCGGATCTCGTCCAGGGAGTGGGTCGCGGCGACCAGCTCCTCGCGGGTCGGCATGTCGATCCCGTAGTGGCACGGCCAGGCGGTCGGCGGGCAGGAGATCCGCATGTGGACCTCCGCGGCGCCGGCGTCGCGCACCATCTTGACGATCTTGGGCGCCGTCGTCCCCCGGACGATCGAGTCGTCGACGAGGACCACCCGCTGGCCCGCGATCAGCTCGCGCACCGGGTTGAGCTTGATGCGCACCCCGAAGTGGCGGATCGACTGCTTCGGCTCGATGAAGGTCCGCCCCACGTAGTGGTTGCGGATCAGGCCGAGCTCGAACGGCAGGCCGGACTCCCGGCTGTAGCCGAGGGCGGCGAAGAGGCCGGAGTCCGGCACCGGCACCACCATGTCCGCCGGCACCGCAGACTCCCGGGCGAGCTGCCGGCCCATGGCGAGCCGCGCCTGAGACACCGCGTCGCCGAACACCCGGCTGTCCGGGCGGGCGAAGTAGACCTGCTCGAAGGCGCAGCGGGTCGGGTGGGGCCGCTGGTCCAGGTGGAAGACCTGGACCTCCGTGGTCTTGCCGCCCGAGGCCACCACCACCTCCCCCGGCTCGAGCTCGCGCACGAGCGTGGCGCCGAGCAGGTCGAACGCACAGCTCTCCGAGGCGAAGCAGGGGGAGCCGTCCAGGTCGCCCAGGAGCAGCGGCCGGATGCCGTACGGATCGCGGGCGGCGATCAGGCAGTCGTCCGAGATCAGCAGCAGCGAGTAGGCGCCGCGCACCTCCTGGAGCGCTTCCATGAGCGACTCGACCACCGTCGGCCGCGGCATCCGCGCCATCAGGTGGAGGATCACCTCGGTGTCGCTCGTGGTCTGGAAGATCGCGCCAGTGCTCTCGAGCGTGTTGCGCAGCTCGACGCCGTTGGTCAGGTTGCCGTTGTGCACCAGACCCAGGGGGCCGAGGCAGGTCTTGACCACGATCGGCTGGGCGTTCGCGATCACGCTGGTGCCCGAGGTCGAGTACCGGGTGTGGCCGAGCGCGCGGGCGCCGGGCAGGCGCCGGAGCACCTTGGCGGAGAAGAGATCCGCTACCTGCCCCATGCCGCGCTCGACGTGGAGCCGCTCACCGTCCCAGGAAACGATGCCGGCCGACTCCTGGCCCCGGTGCTGGAGCGCGTAGAGCCCCAGGTAGGTGAAGTTCGCCGCGTCGCCCTTGCCGTCGATTCCGAAGATCCCGCACATGATCTCGCTCCGCTCTTGCTCGGTCTCTGCCTCGGTCGTGTGCCCGGTTGGCCCTACCCTTCGAGCGCTCCCTCTAATGCCAAAGGCAGTGCGGTCGACCAGATCCGGTGGAGCTCTTCGACCCGCGCCGTCGCCGTCTCCCCGGCGCTCGTCAGGACGAGCTCCTCGCCGCCGACCTCGCCGATCTCACGCGCCGGCACCTTGCGCCGCTCCGCCGAAGCCAACACGCCGTCGACGTGCTCCGGATCACAGGCGACGAAGGCCCTGGCCTGGGTCTCCGAAAACAGCGCCGCCCCTTCGAGCGGCACGTCGACCCGCACCCCGAGGCCGTGGTCGAAGCAGGCCTCCGCCAGCGCCACCAGGAAGCCACCCTCGGACAGGTCGTGGGCGGTCGAGATCACCCCCTTGAACACCAGGGTCCGAAGCAGCTCGGCGAGCCGCGCCTCGGCCTCGAGGTCGACCGCCGGCGGCTTCCCCTGCTCGATGTCGTGGAGCAGCCGGAGATAGGCCGAGCCGCCCATCTCCCGCCGGTCCTCGCCGAGCAGGATCACCCGGTCGCCGGCGCGGGCGAAGCCGCTCGCCGGCAAGCCGTCCAGGTCCGGCACCACGCCGACCACCGCCACCGTCGGCGTCGGGTGGACCGAGCGGTCGCCGGTCTCGTTGTAGAACGAGACGTTGCCGGAGACGACCGGAACGTCCAGCGCCCGGCAGGCGGCGGACATGCCGCGCACCGCCTCCCGGAACTGCCACATGATCTCCGGCCGCTCCGGGTTGCCGAAGTTCAGACAGTCGGTGAGCCCCAAGGGCTCGGCGCCGACGCAGGCCAGGTTGCGCACCGCCTCGGCCACCGCCTGGGCGCCGCCGGTGCGCGGATCGAGGGAGGTGTAGACCGGATTGACGTCGGTCGAAAGCGCCATCCCCGCCGGGGTCCCCTTGAGCAGCAGCACCGCCGCGTCGCCCCCCGGGCCGCGCACGGTGTTGGTGCGCACCGTGTGGTCGTACTGGCGCCAGACCCACTCCTTGGACGCGAGCTGGGGCGTCGCCAGCAGCCTGGCCAGGTCGCCCAGCGGGTCGGACGGCTCCGGCACTTCCGGGTCCGCCTGGCGCGCGGCCAGGTCGGCGGGTTCCTCCACCGGGCGCCGGTATTTGGGCGCCTTGTCGGTCAGCGCCGAGACCGGCAGGTCACCCACCGTCTCGCCGTGCCAGGTGAGGAGCGCCCGGTCACCGGAGGTCACCTCGCCGATGCGGCTGACCTCGAGGCCCCAGCGGCGGTAGATCTTCGCCACCTCCTCCTCGCGGCCACGGCGGGCCACGAGCAGCATCCGCTCCTGGGACTCCGACAGCATGATCTCGTACGGCCCCAGCCCCGTCTCGCGGAGCGGCACCGTGTCGAGCGCCAGGCGCAGGCCGGTCTTGCCGCGGTCCGCCATTTCGAAGGCGGAGCTGGTCAGGCCCGCCGCCCCCATGTCCTGGATGGCGACGATCGCCCCGGTGCGCATGGCCTGGAGGCACGCCTCCAGCAGGATCTTCTCGGTGAACGGGTCGCCCACCTGCACGGTGGGCCGTTTGGCCTCGCTCTCCTCGTCGAAGGACTCGGACGCCATGGTCGCGCCGTGGATGCCGTCCCGGCCTGTGCGGCTGCCGACGTAGAGGATCGGGTTGCCGGCGCCGGTGGCGGCGGCGCGGAAGATCCGGTCCTCGCGGGCGAGCCCCAGGGCGAAGGCGTTGACCAGGATGTTGCCGTTGAACGACTTGTGGAAGCCGGTCTGGCCGCCCACTGTGGGCACGCCGACGCAGTTGCCGTAGTCGCCGATGCCGCGCACCACGCCGTCCACCAGGTGGCGCATGCGCGGCGCGTCGAGCTCACCAAAATGAAGGGTGTCGAGACAGGCCACCGGGCGGGCGCCCATGGTGAAGACGTCCCGCAGGATGCCGCCGACGCCGGTGGCCGCGCCCTGGTACGGCTCGATGAAGCTCGGGTGGTTGTGGCTCTCCATCTTGAACGCCGCCACCCAGCCGAAGCCGAGGTCGACGATGCCGGCGTTCTCGCCCGGCCCCTCGACCACGTACGTCCCATCGGTGGGGAGCTCCGCAAGGTACACCTTGGACGACTTGTACGAGCAGTGCTCCGACCAGAGCGCCGCGGTGACGCCGAGCTCCGTGTAGGTCGGATCCCGGCCAAGGATGCCACGCAGCCGTTCGTACTCCTCCTCGTTCAGGCCGTGGGCCTCCGCCATCTCAGGGGTGACCTCCGGCTCCTCCAGCATCGCGGCCGATCCGTCCTTCTTGGTGCTCATCGTGCCGCCTCCAACAGCTCGCCGGCCGCGCCGACCGCGCTGGCGAAGAGCGCCAGGCCGTCGGTGCCGCCCAGGATCGTCTCGGACACCCGCTCCGGGTGGGGCATCATGCCGAGGACGTTGCCCTCTTCGTTGGTGATGCCGGCGATCCCCCGCGCCGAGCCGTTCGGGTTCCAGCCGTCGCCCTCCGCCACCGGCTCGCCGTCGGGCGAGACGTAGCGGAAGACCACCTGCCCGGCCGCTTCGAGTGCGTCCAGGTGCTCTCCTGAGTCCTCGTAGTTGCCCTCGGCGTGAGCCACGGGCATGCGCAGCACCTGGCCCTTCCGGTAGGCGTGGGTGAACGGCAGATCGTCCCGCTCCACCCGCACGTGAACGTCCTTGCAGACGAAGCGCAGGTTGCGGTTCCTGCGCATCGCCCCGGGCAGCAGCCCCATCTCGAGCAGGATCTGGAAGCCGTTGCAGATGCCGAGCACCAGCCCGCCGTCTTCTGCGTGCTCGCGGACCTTCGCCATCAGCGGCGACAGTGCCGCCATGGCTCCGCCGCGCAGGTAGTCACCGTAGGAGAACCCGCCGGGAAGCACCACCAGCTCGGTCCCCTTGAGTGAGCGGTCCTGGTGCCAGAGGAAGCGGGTCTCCTGGCCGAGCACGTGCTTGAGCACGTGGTACACGTCGTGGTCGCAGTTGGACCCGGGAAACATCACCACGCCGCATCTCACGGCGCCGCCTCCTTCCCATCCAGCGCGATCTCGTAGTCCTCGACCACGGGATTGGCCAGCAGCTTCTTGCACATCTCTTCGAGCAGCTCGCGGGCCACCTTCGGATCGTCCGCTTCGAGGTCGATCTCGAAGCTCTTGCCGGCGCGCACGGCGTCGACGCCCTCGAAGCCGATCCGGGCCAGGGCGTCGCGGATCGCTTTGCCCTGAGGATCGAGGATCTCCCGGCGGGGATAGACAGTAACGGTTGCTCTCACGCGGAAACCTCCAGCGGGGCCAGCTCCAGCCAGCCGGTCGGGTGGTCCTGGTCGGTCATCTCCACGCGGGCCGACGAGCCCTCCTTGGCCAGCACCTCGGAAACCGCCTCGGCAGCCAGGGCGGGGGAGTTGTTGGTCTGGGAGAGGTGGTAGAGCACCACGCAGCGCAGCCGATCGCAGACCAGCTCCGGGATGCCTTCGGCGGCAGCCCGGTTCGACAGGTGGCCGTGGCGGCCGGCCACGCGCTGCTTGAGGGACCAGGGATAGGGACCGGACCGGAGCATGCCCAGGTCGTGATTGGTCTCGAGAATCAAAGAGTCCAGGCCGGCGAGACGGGCCCACGCGAGGCGGCTCCGCTCGCCCAGGTCGGCGGCCAGACCCAGCCGGCGGCCGGCGCCGTCCTCGACGGTCAGGCCCACCGGCTCGGCCGCGTCATGGGGAATGGCGAACGGCTCCACCTGGAAGCCGTTCACCTCGAGCGGCACGCCCGAGGTCATCTCCCGGGCCGCCGCCAACGCCTCGGCGCCCAGCCCGGACGTCGCCACCGCCCCGGCCTCGAGAGTGCCGCGGGTGGCGAAGAGCGGCACCCGGTGACGGCGCACGAACCGGTCGGCGCCGCGCAGATGGTCGCTGTGCTCGTGGGTGATCACCAGCGCCGAGATGGTCTCCGGCTCGACGCCGATCAGGCGCATCCGCCGTTCCAGCTCCCGGCACGAGAAGCCTGCGTCCAAGAGGATCCGCCGTCCGCCGGACTCCACCACCACGGCATTGCCGCGACTGCCGGAGCCGAGGATCGCGAAGCGCATCGTATTCTCGTTCAGAGCCGGGGACCGCGTGACCCCTGGCGGAACGGCAAAGCTATCACGACCGCCGGCCGCCTCCGGCGCCCTCGGGCTCGCCACCGTCCGACGCCAGGCGCTCCGCGGCCAAGCTCCGGCACCGCGCCTCGATCGTCCCCAGGATCCAGGTCTCCCGGTTGCCCACCCGTCCCCACCGTACGGCGAGGGCCATGAACGTATCGTGGACGATCTCCGCCGCCCGGTCCTGGTCGACCGCGTGGAGGCGCAGAATCTCCACGATCTGTGGTCGGAGGCGCCGAAGCAGGTCCTGAAGCTCCTGGGACCGCTCGGACTTGTGGGCAGACATGCGGTTCACGGGCAGGTGGGAGAAGGGTGAGGAACGGCCCTCATTGTACCGCCGAAACCGGAAAGGAACAGTCCCGGCCGGGCGCGCCCTGTCGCGGCCGGGAGTCGACTCCGAAAAAATTGATCTTCTTAGAATTCGTAGACGCGTCCTTGCTCCAGGAAGTCGATGTCCGGGTTCTCGAGCTCGGCCACCTCGCGATGGATGCGCTCGACGCACGGCGGCTTCAAGTGGTGGAGCAGGATCGGCACCTGACGCTCGAGCTTCTTCAGCTCCACCTCCAGGGTATGGGGCGTCAGGTGCAGCGAAACGTCGGCGATCTCCTGGAGCGCGTTGTCGAAGCTGGTGTCGATACAGATCGCCTTGAGGTTCCGGGTCCGGTTGGCGATCTCCCACAGCCGCCGCGTCGGTCCGGTGTCGCTCGACCACAGCACCGACGCCCCTCCCTGCTCGATCAGGAAGCCGTGGGTCGGCACCAGATGGTCGACCTCGATCGGCGTGAAGCGGACGCCGTCGATCTCGACCGGCACCTCGCTCTGGATCTCGTGGAACCGGACCGCCGGCAGTAGGTGGTTGGGCAGGCGAGTGAAATCGGGCCAGGTGGCGTTGTTGAACAGGTACTTGCGGATGGCGTAGATCGTCGCCGACGAGGCGTAGATGTCGATCGCGCCGGAGCTCTGCCCGTAGACGTTCTCGATGAAGAACGGCAGAGCGCTCGTATGGTCCATGTGGGAGTGGGACAGGAGGATCGAATGCACCCCCACCTGGCGCTCGATCGGAAGCGCCTGGCTGAGCGAGCCGGCGTCGAGGGCGACGGTGCCATTGATCAGAAGGCACGTCATCCGGCATTCGAGGCTCTCACCCCCGTAACTGCCCAGGACCTCGATCCGCATAATTCGACGGGAGTCTATCGCCGTTCGCTCATGAGCGCCAAGGAGGCGGCCCCGCGGACCCGGTGACGAGCCCTTCGCGGCCGCGCTTCCCTCGCGAGCTCAGAAGCGATAGCCGATCCAGAAGCCGGTGCGGAACCCGCCTTCTCCTTGCTGGAAGTCCCACCGCTTGGCGAACTCCCAGTTGACCGGAAGCCCGAACAGGAACGCCGAAATCCCGAAACCGTACGACGAGAGACCGTCCTCCAGTCTGTTGTCCGCGTCGTTCCAGAAATTGAAGTCCTGGACATTGCCGAACCACGCGCCGCCGACGTCCAGGAAGACCCGGCCGCGCACACCCTGGATCCGGGTGAACGGGAACGCGAGGGTGTCGATCAGCGGGAACCGGAACTCCGAGTTGACGAAGAACACCCGGTCGCCGACCTCGGAGCGGTAGCGGAAGCCGCGGAGCGTGTCCAGGCCGCCGGTCCAGTACGGCCGCCGGAAGTTGCCGTTGCTGACCGCGCCGTAGGCACGGAACGCGAAGCTGCTCCGGCGGGTGAACGGAACGTACTGGCGCGCGTCCAGCAAGTAGTCGTTGGAGAGCGTGCCCCCCTCGGACAGGTCGGGCGCATAGTCGACGGAGAAGCGGAACCGGTGCCCGGCCTCCGGACCCCAGCGCTCGTACTGGGTGGTGTCGCCCACCAGGGCCGCCTGCACCACCGGGAAGACGTCGGACCGGGGCGCATAGACCTGGAAGACCTCGTCCGTCCGCCGGTTGCGAACGAACGCCGCCGTGCCGATGTCCCGGTAGATCGCGCCCGCACCGAGCTCGATCCGGTTGTAGAAGTTGAACGGGTACCAGACCGAACCGATCAACCCGGTCTCCGAGTACAAGGAGTTGCGATCGATGCTCCCGTCGGAACCGCGGGTCAGGAAGTAGTCCCGGTTGTCATAGAGGTGCACCGCCCAGTTGAGGCGGCGGGACGTGTCGTAGAAGGCGGCGTCGAAGTCCGAGTACCTGCGCACCGAGGTGAAGGTCGTCACCAGCCGGCGGTCGCCGATCAGATCGGAGAAGGTCAGGATCGCCTGGCCGAGAACCGTCGAGTCGCTGTCGACCGCGATCACCGTCTGCGCATTCTCGAGGCCGAGGTGGAAGCCCTTGTAATCCCCCTCGTTGGCGTCGTCGATGGCCACCTGGATGTCCGGCTCGAAGCGGGGCAGCTTCTTCGGCTCGGCGAGCTCGACACCGAACCTCATCATCGAGGGCGCCTCGGTCGGTCGCTCGACCTTCTCGGCCTTCTCTTCCGCCGCGACCTTGACCGTCGCTTCCTCCGGGTCGGCCAGGTAGAGGGCCGGCTGGAGACGCCAGAAGCCGGTGTAGGCCATCTGCTCCTTGCCGTCGGCGTCCTTGAACACCACCGGCATCACGCAACCGGTCACCGCGTTGGTGTGCTGGACGATCTCGCCGCTGTCGAGGTCGGCCGAGTAGATGTTCTCCGCGCCGCTCTCGTCCGAGGTGAAGTAGAGGCGCTTGCCGTCCGGCGAGTAGGCGGAGTCGCGCTCGTTCGACTTGCCGTGGGTGAGCTGCTCCCGGTGGGACGGATCGTTCAGGTCGACGCGGAAGAGCTTCTGGTAGCCGTCGACCACCGAGGTGAACGCCAGCCAGTGGCCGTCCGGGGAGTAGGCCGGCGAGCCGTCGAACAGGTCGTCGTCGGTCAGGTTGGTCAGCTCGTCCGTCTGGAGGTCGTAGACGAAGATGTCGAAGTCGCCGTCCTTCCAGGCGGAGAACGCGACCTTGTTGCCGTCCGGTGAGAACGCGGGCGAGACCTCCTGCTCGACCCCGAACTTGGCCGTCAGGTCGATCACCTTCCGGTGGCCGCCCTTCAGGACGTCGATCAGCACCAGGCTCCGGCCGCTCTCCCGCTTGGCGAACACCGCCACGGTGTCCCCGTCGGGGGAGAAGGCCAGGTCGTTGCCCATCTTGCGCCCGATCGTGATGTTCTGGGCCACCAGGTACTCGTAGTCGTGGGTGTAGCCCTCGGTCAGGTTGCGGATCTGGCGGCGGTTGGGGACATCGAAGAGCACCACGTCCACCTGGCCGCGGGCGGTGCTGAAGGCGGCCATGAGGTCACCGGAGGGCGAGACGACACCCGACGAGACGTAGGTGGCGTTGAGTGCGCTGCCGCGCGGCCGGAACCGCCGGCCGAAGTCCGCCGGCTCACCGCTTTCCACCAGGGCGCGCAGGTACTTCTGGCGCAGCCACTTGCGGAAGTCGGTATCGAAGTCCTCCGGCTCGACGCCGAACGCCCGCTTGACGGCCGGCGCCGGGTCGGCGGTGAACGTGTTGCGCAGCTCGTAGATCAGGTCGAGCAGGCCCTGGTCGCCCCAGCGCTCCTCGATGAACTGGTAGACCGCGCTGCCCAACCGGTAGGCGAAGAACCCCTGGGGGTTCGAGTGGGTCACCGGCGGCACCAGGTCGTTGACCACGGCATCGCGCAGGTACATCCGGTCCCAGGTCTGCTCGTCCTGGGCCAGGTAGCTGGCCATGCCCTCGGTCACCCACAGTGGCGGCCGGACGGCCAACGCCTTGCCCAGGCTGCCCTGGAAGAGGATGTGGAACTGGAAGATGTGGGTCAGCTCGTGGCTGATGAGCTCGAACAGCTCCTCGTCCGGCAGGTCGGTCGGCAGGACCATCCGGTTGCGCGCCGGTGTCGAGAACGCGCCCACCCCCTCGGGAATGAAGTTGACCAGAACGTTGGTCTGCTCGAACTCCGAGTGCGTGGCGTAGAAGATCAGCGGGGTCGCCTCCTGGATCTGGTAGTCCAGGCGCCGCGACAGCCGGTCGTAGGCGCTCTCGGCGAACGAGACCATCTTCGGCAGCAGGTTTCGCTCCGCCTCGTAGAAGTAGAGATCGAAGTGGGGCGAGTGGTAGACCTGCCAGTCGAACTCCCGGTAGGCGATCTTGTTCTTGCCGAAGTACTGAGCGCCCGCCGGAACGACCCCGGCGAAGAGGGCCGCGAAGAGGACCAGAACCACCCAGCGGTTCAAGGAACGAACGGGACGAGACGTCAAACGGGACCTCCTTGTCGCTTCGCGGGCCGGAGCCCGGGTGGATCGCCGAAATCGTCGAAGAAGCGGCCTTCAATGGCTGTCGGTGAACAGGATCCGAGAAGCCTCCACCTGCTTCTGGGTGAAGACGTTCGCGATCCGGTCTTCCAGAGCGACCAGGTTCTCGAACATGCCGGAGATGGCGTCGACCTCGTCCGACTGGAAGTTCTGGAAGTCCTTGAAGTTGTCGCGGTACAGGACCTCGCCGGTGCTGCCGTCGATGACGATCAGCAGGATGTCGTATTGGAACCCGGTCTGCTCCACCAGCACCTGGCGGTGGTAGGTCCGCCCGTCGATGGGCGAGACCACCTCTTCGGTGCGGTAGCCGGAGCGGTCCTGGATGTCGAAGTCCAGGCTGCCGGTGACCAGCAGGTCCGCCTGGGCGCGGGCGCCCACGTCCTGCCAGAAGTCCTGCTGCTCGAGCAGGTCCTTCAGGTTGAAGGTCGGCAAGCTGATCGGGCCGGTCTGCACCACTCGCAGGTCGGTCTGCCGGCGGAGCAGCTTCTCCAGGAAGCGAGTGAACTCCTGCTCGACGTCCACCTTGCGGGCCGCGGGGGACTGCTCGTCCTCCTGGCGGACCACGATGAACGGCGCCACCGCCACCGTCTCCTTGCCACGGAGATCGATCTTGGCCCGCTGGGGAAGCTGGAGGTGGACCTCGACCTCGGCACGGAGCGGGGCGGAGCCGACCAGGGCGGCGAGCCCGGCGAGGGCGAGAACGAGGGCTGCCGACGCGCGCACCGCGGGTGTCCGGCGGCTCATGGCGTCGCCCCCTCTCCGTCGGGCGTCTTCTTCGTGTCGCCCAGGCCCGGCAGGCCGGTCGCCGAGCTCGGGCTGTAGCTCTGGTAGAAGTCGACGAACCGCGCGTAATTGTCCTTGAGGTCGCGGCTGCCGGGCGCGATCGCCAGCGCTTCGCGATAGGTCTCGAGTGCCGCGTCGAAGCGGCCGTTGGCCTCTTGGGCCACAGCGAGGTTGTTGAGGATCTTGGGGTTCTTCGGGTCCAGCCGGTTGGCCTTCTCGAAGCGGAACAGCGCTTCCTGCCAGAGGCCCTGCTTGGCCATCTCGACGCCGAAGCGCAACTGCGCCTCCGGGCTCTCGTCCCGGTTGGCGCCGCTGCAAGCGGCCGTCGCGAGAAGGCACAGGACGAGCCCCCCTAGTAGCCATGGAATGGCGGACGGGCGTGCGTTCAATCGGTCCTCCGCGTTACGAATCGCCGCGGACGGCCCGGCCACGCCGGCCCACCCGAGAAGATCGGGAGCGCCGCAGCATGTTGATCGCTGATCGCTGGCACAGCAGCGAGTATATACGACGAGACTTGGCGTCCCGGCCGCTTCTCCGGCCCGCATCCGTGCGATCGGCGGACACGATTCCGTCCTCGGAAGGTGAAGGAGGAGATTTCATGCCGACCGACCGCGAGCTTCTGATCGCCCTCGGGGCCGAGCTCGACCTGCCCCGCCCCGCCCAGTGCCGCATCGCCACCCTGCTCGACCGCCTGCGGGACCCGGCCGCGGGCGCTGCCGCCCTCGGCGTTCCGACCGCGGTGCTCCGCGCGGCGCGGAAGCTGCTGCCGCGGGCCGCGGCGATCGCCCGGCGCGAAGAGGAGCACGCCCGGCGCCTGGACGCCCGCATCGTCACCGCCGCCGATCCGGGCTACCCGGCGCCGCTCCGGGACCTGGACCTGCCGCCCCCGTCGCTCTACGTCCGCGGGACCCTGCCGCCGGCCGACCCGCCGCCGGCCCCCGGGGGCGGCGACCGGGCGGCCGTCGCCATCGTCGGCTCGCGCCGGGCGGACGCCTACGGCCGAGAGACCGCGGAGCTGTTCGGCCGCGAGCTGGCCGCGGCCGGGCTCACCGTCGTCTCCGGCTTCGCCCGCGGTGTCGACGCCGCTGCCCACCGCGGCGCCCTGGCCGCAGACGGCGCGCCGCCGTCGGCCACGGTCGCCGTCCTCGGCACCGGCCTGGGCGTCGACTACCCGCGGGGCCACCGGCGGCTCGGCGACGCGATCGCCGCACGGGGCGCCCTGGTCACCGAGCTCCCCTGCGGAGTGAAGCCCAAGGCGTGGCAGTTTCCGGTGCGCAACCGGTTGATCGCCGCCCTGGCCGGCGCCACCCTGGTGATCAGGGCCGCCCGCCGCTCGGGCTCGCTGGTGACTGCGCGCTTCGCCCTCGACCTCGGGCGCGACGTGCTCGCCGTCCCCGGCAGGATCTTCGCCTCCGGCGCCAAGGGCACCAACGCCCTGATCGCCGACGGCGCCTTCCCGGCCCTGGCGCCGTCGCAGGTGCTCCAGATCCTCGGCGTCGAGCCGGCCCCGCCGCCCGCGGAGAGCCCGGACGCGGCGCCCGCGGCGGAAGGCCATGCCGGAGAGGGCTCTTCCGACGGCTCCCCGGGCCCACCGGGGCTCCCCGGCCGCCTGCTCGCCGCCATGGCGCCGGCCACCCCGGAATCGCCGGAGGCCCTGGCGGCACGGGTGGATGCACCGGTCGACCGCGTCCTCGGTGCCCTGCTCGAGCTGGAGCTCTCCGGCAGGGTCCGCCGAGAGCCGGGTCCGGCCTTCGTCCGCCGTCCCGCGGCGGGGTGATCGCGGCACGCAGTTGACAGGAGACGGTGCCCCGGTGCTACGGTCCCGGCCGCCGGGAAGTCCGGGCCCGTCCCGGGCGATCTCTCGTGCTCGAAGCGGCGGCGACCGCCGACCCGCCATGGAATAACCCGCTGAACGAACCGCTTTACCCGAACCGTGACCAAGAACCTGATCATCGTCGAGAGCCCCGCCAAGACCCGCACGCTCAAGAAATTCCTGGGCAAGGGCTACCAGGTCGAAGCGTCCATGGGACACATCCGTGACCTGGTCAAGAAGGACATGGGCATCGGTCCAGACTTCGAGCCCCACTACGAGGTGCTCGACAAGAAGAAGACCGTGGTCAAGAAGCTGCGGCAGGCGGCCAAGACCGCGGACCTGGTCTACCTGGCCCCCGACCCCGACCGCGAGGGCGAGGCGATCGCCTGGCACATCGCCGAGATCCTGGACAAAGAGCCGGACAAGATCCAGCGGGTGACCTTCAACGAGATCACCAAGCGCGCCGTGCTCGCGGCCCTCGAGAGCCCGCGGACGATCGACGCGCGCAAGGTGGACGCCCAGCAGGCGCGGCGCATCCTCGACCGGTTGATGGGCTTCCGCCTGTCCCCGCTGCTGTGGGAGAAGATCAAGCAGGGCCTCTCCGCCGGCCGGGTCCAGTCCGTGGCGCTCAAGATGGTCTGCGACCGCCAGGCGGAGATCGACGCCTTCGTCCCGGAGGAGTACTGGGCGCTCGGCGCGGACCTGGAGGGTTCCGAGCCGCCGCCGTTCAACGCCCGGCTCCACCAGATCGACGGCAAGAAGCAGAAGGTCGAGAACGGCGAGCAGGCGGCCGAGATCGTCGAGGCGCTCAAGGGCGGCACCTTCACCGTTCGCTCGATCGAGAAGAAGGAGTCCAAGCAGCGCCCCGGCCCGCCGTTCATCACCAGCCGCCTGCAGCAGGACGCGGCCCGGCGCTTCGGCTTCTCGGTCAAGCGGACCATGGGCATCGCCCAGGGCCTCTACGAGGGCAAGGAGATCGGCGACCGGGGGGCGATCGGCCTGATCACCTACATGCGGACGGACTCGACCCGCGTGGCCGAGGAGGCCCTGGAAGAGGGCCGCAAGTTCATCGCCGCCACCTACGGCGACAAGGCGCTCCCCGCCAAGGCGGTGCGCTACAAGTCCAAGAAGAGCGCCCAGGACGCCCACGAGGCGATCCGCCCGACCAACTTCGACCTGCCGCCGGAGAGGGTGGCGCAGTACCTCAAGCCGGAAGACCTCAAGCTCTACAAGCTGATCTGGGACCGGTTCATCGCCTCCCAGATGAAGCCGGCGGTCTTCGACGTCACCCAGGTCGACGTGGAGAACGGCCGCTACACCCTGCGCGCCCGGGGCAAGATCCTGAAGAGCCCCGGCTTCCTGGCGGTCTATCAGGAGGCGGCGGACGAGGACGCCAGGAAGAACAACGGCACCAACGGCGATGAGAACGGCGAAGGCACCACCATGCCGCCGCTCACCGAGGGCGAGAAGCTGAAGCTCCTGGAGCTCCACAGCGAGCAGAAGTTCACCCAGCCGCCGGCCCGCTACAGCGAGGCCACCCTGGTCAAGGCCCTCGAAGAGAACGGCATCGGCCGGCCCTCGACCTATGCCCAGATCCTGGCCACGCTGACCGACCGCGACTACGTCGAGAAGGTCCAGAAGCGATTCGCCCCGACCCTCCTCGGCAACCTGGTCAACAAGATGCTCCAGGGAAGCTTCAACAACATCATCAACGAGGGCTACACCGCCCACCTCGAGGAGGAGCTCGATCAGATCGAGGAGGGCAAGGTGGCGTGGAAGAAGGCGCTGGCGGAGTTCAACCAGCAGCTCTCCAAGGATCTGGAGACGGCCAGCGAGCAGATGCCGAACGTCAAGCGCGAAGGGGTGCCGACCGGCGAGAAGTGCCCCGAGTGCGGCAACGAGCTGGTCCTGCGGTTCGGCCGCTACGGCAGCTTCCTCGGCTGCTCGAACTATCCGGAGTGCACCTTTACCCGGGATCCGGAGCCCGCGAGTGAAGGCGACGACGAAGAGGTCACGCCCGCCGAGGAGGTCCCGCCGTGCGAGAAGTGCGGCTCGCCGATGGTGCTACGGCGGAGCCGCTACGGCGCCTTCTACGGCTGCAGCGCCTACCCGGAGTGCAAGAACATCCGCAAGACCGCCAAGGAGAAGAAGGAGGAGCCGAAGCCGACCGGCATCACCTGTCCGGAGTGCGGTAAGGGAGAGATCGCCGAAAAGCGCTCCCGGCGGGGCAAGATCTTCTACTCCTGCGACCGCTACCCCGACTGCAAGTACGCACTCTGGAACAAGCCGGTCGCCAAGAAGTGCCCCCAGTGCGACTCCCCCTTCCTGACCGAGAAGACCACCAAGAAGAAGGGGACCCGCCTGCTCTGCCCCAACGAGGAGTGCGACTACGAGGAGCAGGTGGAGGCACCGGAAGGGCAAGCGGCGGCCCAGGCCGGGTGACAAGATCCCCTCTCCTCACCCCGCGGGGGAGGAGAGGGCGCCACCACCCGCCCGGGCACATCCCCCCTGCCGGAACCCTGGTGCAGGCTGGGCCAATTGCAGTTCGGGTAGATTAGGGTCCGATGAGACCTCGTCGGATCGCGCTCTTCCTCCCCATCCTCCTGCTGTTCGCCGGCTGCTTCGAAGAGCCGGTTCGCGACGAGCTCACGATCCGCTTCCTGCCCCGCGACGCCGACGGGGACACCGCCGCCGCACCGGAGGAGGCCCCCGACCAGCCAGACCAGCCCGGCCAGCTCTGCGAGATCGAGCTCGTCACCCGCATCCAGTCCGGCCAAGGGCACGGCGACAACCCGACCCTCGAGGCGCGCGTCGACGAGCGGCGCCGAGAGATCCTGAGCGGCGAGGACGCGTGGGCGCTCCGGTTCATCGGGCTCGATGCGCCGTCCCGGCACGCCTCCTTCGACTGGAAGAGTGGCAGCCTCCGCGAAGCGCACCAGGTCGCCCGGATCGACCTCGCCGATCATCCGGATGCCCTCACCCGCTTCTTCGGCGACACGCTCATCTCCGCCGACTACCAGGCCGAGGACGGGTGGGCCGAGCTCTCCCTGGCACCGCTCGCCGCCGGCCGCGCGACCCGCCGCCAACGCCAGATCTACGACCGGTCGGTCGGGCCGTGGACGGGCGCCCTGGCGACCTACTTCCGGGCCGCCTCGGCCCTCTACACCTACCTCGCGTCCCACCCCGACCGCGCACGGGTCACCCTCGGCGTGCTGCTCGCCGACGTGCTGGACGGCGAGGACGAAGACGCGCTCCGGCACCAGCTCCTGGCGCACGAGAAGCCCCTGGTCGACGCCGTCGACGACGCCATGGACAAGGCCGAAGAGGTCCTGGTCATCGACGACGACGAGGCCTACTCGATCAACGAGATCTCGCGCCTGCTCTACGACCCCTTCCCCGCCCACATCCGGGTGGTTCCCGGCGGGCGCGTGCTCGAGACGGAGGGCTTCACCCCGGGCGGCCCGCGCGGTGACGGTGCCCTCGAGATCCCCGGCTTCAGCCTGTGGGAGGCGCTGGAATCGCTCCAGGGAAAATGGCTTTCGCCCGACCCGCTGCTCCTCTACGTCCGCCTGAGCGGCGGTCTCACCGGCGCCCCCGCCCCGGAGCTGACCCTCGACCAGATCGCCGCGCGCGATCGCGTCGCCGCCCAGCCGCCGCCCCGGGCCGAGGAGATCCGCGCCGCGATCGAGCGGCGGCTGGAGCCCGAGCCGCTCTACCGCGTGGCATGGGAGACGCCCCGGTAGGGTACGAGCGGGGAGACGAACGCCCACCCGCTCCGGTCCAGCCCGAGTCTCAGCCGGCGCGCCGCACGCCGCCGCGGCGCCGGAGGGCGCCCCAGAGCCAGGTCGCGATCACGAGGGCCGCCAGGAGCACGACGACCACTGCGGCAACCAGACTCGCGGAGGGTCGGATCCAGCGGCCTCCGGGCACCGGAACGAGCGCCCCGTCACCGAGCACCACCAGCCCGGCCCAGGCGGCCGCCGGCTCGCCGGCTGCGATCGCCTCCTGCCGGGCCGTGTGGAGCGCCCCGGCCACCGTCTCCCCCGCCGCCAGGTGCCGGTAGAACCGCCGGAACAGCGCCGCCGACTCGTCGTCGCGGAGCGGCCAGAGGCTCGCCACCACCCCGTGGGCCCCGGCCTGGAAGAAGGCTCGCGCCAGGCTCATCACCCCCTCGCCCAAGAGGACCGTGCCGCCCGCGCTCCGGCACGATGCCAAGACGACCGTCCTGCCCCCGAGCTTCAAGCGAGCAATCTCCGAGCTCTCGAGCCGTCCGTCGTGCGGCCCACTCTCCCCTGTGCCGTCAGAAGCCAGCAGCACGGCCGAGCGCTCCGGCCGGTCCTCGTCGGTCACCGCATGGGCCGCGAAGTGGATCAAGCTGAAGCTGGACAGATCGAGTGAAACCAAACGCTCTTCCGTCGCCTCCGGTCCGGCCAGGAACAGCCCCCCTCCCAGGTCCCGCATAGCGAAGCGCCCCTCCTCGCGGGCGTACGTCAAGGGACCGAAAGCCGTGCCCGGCTGCCCTTCGGTACCTTTGTCCGCACCACGGACCTGCGCGAGCTGGGAGCCACCAGGAGATTCTGCCGACGCGGCCGAGGGTGCATCTTCTTCCTCTGGAGGCCGTATCGCGCCACCGTTCAAAGTCGGGTCCGCCAACACCAGAACCGGCTTCCTGGCCGTCGCCGGCTCCTCCGAGCGCCAGCGCAACCAGAGCGTCGCCGACGGCACCCGCACCAGCTCATACCGGGCCCCCAGCGGCGTCCCGTCCGCCGTCGGCCGGAGCGCCGCGAAGGGCAGTCGGTGGAGCGCGTCGTCCGGCACCAGGACGAGCCGCTTCACCTCCGGCGGCAGCTCGGAGAGCGCCGGTGCCAGCAGCTTCTTGTAGAGACGCGCCCCCGGCTCCGCCTCTGACCCGTCCCGCTGCTCCACCAGCCCCTCGAACAGCCGCACCGCCCGGCGAATGTCGGTTCGTCCTGGCAGGCGGAAAGCTCTTGCCCCATGACGTGTGATCGTCATCAACCACGAGCCGCCACCAAACCTCCCCGACGGGCCCTCCCACGGCGCAACCTGGAAGGAGAGAAGGGCTTCGTCAGAACCCAGAGCACGTTGGACCTGCTCCAGGTCCGCAAAGTCCCCACCGCCCGTCGCCGACCGGTACTCTGCATTGGCCCGCCGCAGCCAATCGGTCAACGAGCGGGCGCGCATCCGTTCGTCGACCCGGAAGGCCTCCTTCGACGCCCAGACCCTTCGGTCAGACCCTTCTCCACTCTTCAGGAGGCGGCCCGCAAGCCAAGCATAGAGGTCGCTCCAGCGCGAGAACAGGGCAGCTTGAGCTGGTGACCCGTGCTCTTGGCGGTCCCGGAGCTCCTCGATCGAATCGAGCGCCTTCCTTGAAAGCGTCAGAGCACGTAAAGGGTCCTCTGCCTCCCAGTAGACCGGCAGCCTTTCCTGCCAGACGAAGATCTCCGCCCATTCGTCCCCCGTCCGACGAGCCAGAGCGAACGACCTGTCGAGCATCCTCAACGCAGCGACTGGATCCGTGGACGCTCGATGGCGTGCCAGGGGATTCAGGCAGTAGCTTTCCAAACGAGCATTTCGCGCCACACGTAAACAGTCTTCGAGAAGTCGCTCCGATTCGGGTCCTGGCTCGAGTTGCGCGAGCAACCAATAAGCATAAGCTTGCACCTCACGGTGGCCGGCCTCTTGCGCTGCCCTCAGAGTCTCCCGTGCGAGCTGAGCCACCTCAGCCCGCCGAGCCGGACTCGGCGTCTCCACGAGCTGCTGATAGGCCGTCCGGGCCAAACCGTACCGGGCCGTTGCTTCCGCGTACCGTCCCCACTGATCGTCGCGCTGCTGCGCCAGGGCGAGTGCCTCCCTGTATGCTCGCTCGGCCTGTGCGAAGCGGCCCAGCTCGATCGACACGCTTCCCAGGAGGGCGAGCCGATCTCGCCTCAACGAATCGCCCTGCTCACCCGGGGGTGGATCGATCCGGAGCAAGATGTCGTAAGCACGCCCGAGCTCTCTTCCAGAATGAAGGAGCTGACGAGCGAGCGTTAGTTGCCCCCAAGCGCGTAGCAGCCGATCCTCAGATCCTTCCGCAAGCCGATAGACCGTCTCGGCCTCCGCCCGTGCTTCCTCGTTCCGCCCTAGCGCGACGAGCCGCTGACTCCGATTGATCCTCGACTGGATCTCACCCTCTAGGTCCCCGTCGCGGGCGAATTCCTCGGCGACATGAGCGTAAAGTCTCGCTGCCAGCGCTGCATCTCTCCAGTGAAGGTTGGCAACGTAGTAGGTGAGCCAGGGAAGATTCTCATGCTCCTGCGAGAGTCGCTCGAGCGCCTCGGCTGCCGGCCCGCCGTCTGCCTCGCCCAGCGCCAGGTCGTAGAAGCAGAGCGCAGTCGACTTCTCTTTTGGCTGCGAGGCGAGAAGAGCCCGACACTCGGCAAGCGACTTCGCTTGAGGCGATGACGCCGCGGACACCCGTCCGGGAGCGAGAGTCAGAACCGCAAGAGCTGTCGCAAGGACAAATGGGCTCGAGCTGGGCCGCGCTCGGGGCGTGCCGGGCCTCCTCTCCTACGAATCGTCCGAGCCGGACTCTGTCGTCGTGATGCTGCAATAGAACCCGATCTCGTAGCTGGTCGAGTGAATCGGCCCGGAGTCATCCGTTCCGGCCGAGTTCGACTGCTCCTGGACTCCACCGCCCGGCGCCGAAGTCAGCGCGAGTGCGATCGTCTGCGGCTGCACCTCTTCCGACCCGCCCTGCTGTCGATTCGCCTCCGGGGTTTCCTGCCCTGGCGACTTCTCGTCGCCCTCCGGCAGCTCAAACCGGCGTTTGGCCGGGGGAATCTGCAGAAGGTACTTCAACCGGCCATCGACCCTCCTGCGAATGAAGAAACCGAGCTCAATTCGCTTGCGTCTGATCACCCTCGCCTCCCGAGCTTTCGGTTGTTGGTCGGCTCCAGTTGCTTCTCTGCTCCGCTCTTCTCCGACATCCGGAGCTTCTGGCAACGACTGCAGTCTCCGTTGCGTGCTCACGATCACGCTCCTCGTCTCGATACCCTTCCAGGCGGTCGGCCTGGCAGGATGGTTCAATCTTCCGAAGAGCCCGTTGCTCCCCGTCCTCCGGGTGAACGCGAGCCGGTGCCTGATTCCCTCACCGGGGACCAGGTTGCACGGTTCAGATCACGAGCGTTGGCTTGCCCGACAGTCTATCGAAACGCTGGTCAGAGATGCAGTGGCGCCGGAGGCGGGTTGCGCACTGAACGCCTTCGAGAGAACCCGCTTCCCGTCCGCGATGGCGCCGCCTACTCCAGCCGGGTCTCGAAGGTCTTCGAGCTGATCCGCTTGCCGTCCGGCGTGGTGGCGTCCACTTGCCAGAGGAGCTCGGCGCCGGCGGGCAGGCCGGCAAGCGCGTCGGCGGGGATCCGGTAGCGGGCCTCGGTCAGGCCGGAGGCCTCGGCGATGGGTGGTGCGGCCAGGTCCTCGGTCGAGACCACGACGTCGTAGACGGAGCCCTCGGGCCCGGTGGTCCAGCGCAGCACCGGCTCGGCCCGCGAGAGGGGCTTTCCTTCGGGCAGGAGCGAGTCGATCTGCTGCTCGGTGGCCTGGCGGTAGACGGGAGCCTGGGTGGCTCCGGGGACGCCGGAGCGGGCGGTGCTCCACCAGATGCCACCGAGGCCCAGGGCCAGGACCGCGACCGCGGCGGCGGCCAGCCAGGCGGGCACCTGCAGACGGCGACCGGGAAGGTCGACCGGATCGAGACCGCGGCCGCCGGGCGCCGGAGCGGCGCCGTCCTCGCTCTCTTCGTTCACCGCCTCTTCGCGAAACGTGATGGCGAGGCGCCACTCCTCGGCGCAGGCGGGACAGACGGCGACGTGGTCGACGATCTCCCGCAGCGCCTCAGGGCCCAGGGCGCCGTCGAGGGCATCCCAGATCCGCTCGGGAGCCGGACAGGGGTCCTTGACTGGATCTGGGGCGGTCCGGTCGCTGTCAGCGGCAAACGCCTCGCGGAGACGCGCGATCTCCTGCTCGCTCGGCCGTTCGACGCTCACGCGCGCACCCCCTTCTGGTCGAGGCAGCTCCGCAGATCAGCCAGGCCGCGGAAGATCAGGTTCTCGGCACGTTTCGCGTCCCATCCCATCAGGTCTCCCACCTCCTTGATCCGATGCCCTTGGAGGTAAAGGCTGACCGCCTGGCGACGGGGTCGAACGAGCTCGCCGAGACAGTCGCGGATCGCACGCCCTGTCTCCCGACCGGCCGAGCGTTGCTCCGGATCGGGGGCAGCGCTCGCGGTCGTCCGGATCGGTGCCACCGCAATCGGTGGTGCCGGATCACCTTCAGCCTCCAAGGGAACCTCCTGGCGCCTACGACGCCGCCGGATCTCGTCGACCACGGCGCTGTAGGCCGCCTTCCTCAAGTAGGACGACGAAAGCCCGTCGGTTCCCTCATCAGCGGCCGCCCGCGGCCGGGCGTCGAGGACGCGCAGGAGGGCGGTCTGGACCAGATCGTCCGCGTCGGCCCGCAGCCAGGCCGGGCAGGTCTTCCGCACCGAATGCACGAGCTGGACCCGCAGGCGGGCGACCTGCTCTTCCGGAACTGCTCGGACCCCCTGCCCCCCCACGCGGTTCAACCGCCCTTCGCCGTTGGTGGCCACGCGCCGAGCAGCCGGCGCACGTCGACCATCTGTCCCAGGTGGTAGGCGTTGTGGTCGATGACCAGGAGCGCCTGCCGCAGCAGCGTCTGGCCGTCGCCCCACGGGAACGGCGCGTACAGGTCCCGCGCGGTGTCCAGGACCATCGCCTTCATCTCCTCGAGGTCGGAGCGGAAGGTCGCCACGCTGCGGTCCCAGGTGGCATCGTCGATCGGGCTCTCGGACGCCTCGGTGCCATCAGCCCCGGGCCAGTAGCCTTCGGGCCACGCGGGCGACACCCAGTCCGGATCCCGGCTGAACTCCAGGATGTCCTTCTGGGCGAGCCGGAGGTGCTCGAGGAGGTCCCAGCAGGAGTGGCCCGATCCTTGCGGCCGGCGGTTGCGGAGCGGCGCCGGCAGGCCGGCCACCACCCGATCGAACCCGGCGTGGGCGTTCTGACTGTCGAGGAAGTCGACCAGCCGCTCCCGCAGAGCCGGATCCCCGGCCTTGTCACGTGCCTCTTCGCTCACCGGGGCACCTCACTCCGGACCGTGGATCTCGCCCGAACCCGGGCTGTCCAGGCCGATGGCGAACATCCGATCGAGGTCGTGGTGGGAGTAGACACGGAACGCGGTCAGTGTCTCCGAGTGGCTGATGCCCCCGACCTTGAGCATCCGGCTGGTGACCACCTCGGCCAGCTCCTCCGTGCCTTTGGTGCGCACCACGACCACCAGGTCGTAGCGGCCGGCGACCGAGTAGACCTCGGTGACACCCTCGATGTTCAGGACCTGCTGGGCGATCTCGTTGATCTTGTCGCCCTCGACGTTCAGCAGCACGACAGTCGTGACCATTGGATTGTTCCTTCCCTTCCCTGCGTTGGAGCGGGCGGCGGATCGGCCGCCTCGTCCGTCCCGGTTCTCGTGCCGATCGCGCGTCCCTGCTCCCTATAATGACATCACGACGCCCATGACCCACGAACCCGTTCACATCGTCGGCGGCGGCCTCGCCGGGAGCGAGTGCGCCTACCAGCTCGCCAACCGCGGCGTGCCGGTGGTGCTCCACGAGATGCGCCCGCGGCGCTCGACTCCGGCCCACAAGACCGGCGACCTGGCCGAGCTGGTCTGCTCGAACTCGCTCCGGAGCGACGACCCGCAGCATGCAGCCGGCCTGCTCAAGCGCGAGATGGAAGCGTTCGGATCGCTGATCATCGGCGCGGCGCGGCAAGCCGCGGTCCCCGCCGGCGGCGCCCTGGCGGTCGATCGCGAGCGCTTCGCGGCCCTGGTCACCGGCCGCCTGGCCGACCTGCCGGGCGTCGAGATCCGCCGCGAAGAGGTCACCGCGCTCCCCCCGGCCCCCACCTCCCAAGGTGAGGCGGAAGGCGCTTCCGGAGACGGCCCGGACGTGGTCATCGCCACCGGTCCCCTCACCTCGGACGCCCTGGCGGCCCGCCTGGGCGAGATCCTGGGCAGCGAGTGGCTCTACTTCTACGACTCGATCGCCCCGATCGTCGACGCCGAGTCCCTCGACCACGGCAAGCTGTTCGCCCAGTCACGCTACGGCAAGGGGGACGGCGACGACTACCTGAACGCACCGATGGACCGGGACCAGTACCTCGCCTTCCACCAAGCGCTCACCGAAGCCGAGGTGCTGCCGCTCCACGGCTTCGAGAAGGCGCTCTTCTTCGAGGGCTGCCTGCCGATCGAGGAGCTCGCCCGCCGCGGTGTCGACACCCTGCGCTACGGGCCCATGAAGCCGGTCGGCCTGACCGCGCCGGACGGCACCCGGCCCTACGCGGTGGTCCAGCTCCGCCAGGAGAACCTGGCCAAGAGCCACTACAACCTGGTCGGCTTCCAGTCGCGCATGAAGTGGCCCGAGCAGCGCCGGGTGTTCGCCATGATCCCGGGGCTCGAGCACGCCGAGATCGTCCGCTTCGGCCAGATCCACCGGAACACGTTCGTGAGCTCCCCGACCCACCTGGACAAGCTCTACCGGATCCGCTCCGCGCCCCGGGTGCGCCTGGCCGGCCAGCTCACCGGCGTCGAGGGGTACCTCGAGTCCGCGGCCACCGGGCTGGCGATCGCCCTCTACCTGAGCCTCGAACGAGACCCTGCCCGCGCCGGCGATCCGATCACGCCGCTCCCCGCGACGACCGCCTTGGGCGCCCTCGCCCGCCACCTGACCGATTCGAGCCCGGAGCGTTTCCAGCCGGCGAACATCAACTACGGCCTGTTCGACGATCTGCCGCGGAGGGTCAAGAAGCGCGAGCGCCGCGCCGCCTACGCCGAGCGCTCCCGGCGGGACCTCCTGGCCTGGGCCAAAGCCCACGGCGTCCCCGCGTCGGCGGCACCGTTCGGCGCCCCGGCGGCCGAGCGTGCCGCGGCGGGCGCGCCGGGATGACCATGGCCCCGGCCGGCCCCCTCGAACGGCTGATCCACCGCTACCTGCGCCACCTGGCCGAGGAACGGAACCTCTCCGTCCACACCGTCCGCGGCTACACCGGCGACCTGGAGCGCTTCGCCTCTTTCCTGGCCGAGTTCCTGGGCCGTGAGGCGGGCGCGCTCCACCCCGGCGACGCCGACCGCCTGGCGATCCGCTCGTTCGTCGCGTCGATGGCCCGCGCGGGCCTCTCCCGCACCAGCCAGGGGCGAGCGCTCTCCGCGGTCCGCGGCCTCTTCCGCTACGCCGTGCGGGAGGGGGAGGTGGCGGCCAACCCGGCCCACGGCGTCAAGACCCCGAAGGCACCCAAGACCCTGCCCCGGCACCTGCGCCCGGGGGAGGTCGAGACCGTCATCGAAGCGACGGACGGGCCGGAGCGCACGGCGCCGGAGCTCGGGCGACGGGACCGGGCGGTCCTCGAGCTGCTCTACGCCACCGGCCTCCGGGTCGGCGAGCTGGTCTCCCTCGACTGGCCGGACCTGGACCTCTCGGCCCGGGTGCTCCGGGTCGTCGGCAAGGGCGGCAAGGAGCGCATGGTGCCGTTCGGACGCCCCGCCGAGGCGGCGCTCCGCGACTGGCTCGCCGACTGGGAAGCGGTCCGGTGCCGGGCCGAGGACGCGGAACCCGCGGACGAGCCGGTCTTCCTCAACCACCGGGGCGGCCGGCTCACCGACCGGTCCATCCGCCGGGTGGTCGACCGCGCGGTCGAGACCGCCGCCGTCGCCGCCGGCGTCCACCCCCACACCCTCCGCCACACCTTCGCCACCCACCTGCTAGAGAACGGCGCCGACCTCCGCTCCATCCAAGAGCTCCTCGGCCACAGCTCCCTCTCCACCACCCAGCGCTACACCCACCTGGACGTGGACCGCCTGCTCAACGTCTACCGGCAGGCCCATCCCCGGGCGAAGGACCGGTAGGGGGAAGAGGTAAGGATTGGCCCCATCGCGCTCCGGCTCGTGCCCTGCTGGTCGTCGGTGCCGAAGGGTTCGAAGCTACCCTTGCCAGGCGATGTCCCCGCTTTCGTCCGTGGCCACGAGGGGGGTGCCGAGGTGGTCGGTGGTGAGGTAGGTCCAGGTCTCGGCGCCGGTGCCGTCGATCCGGAGCTGGGCGACGGGGCGGCCGGCGAGGTAGAAGACGTAGGTGGCGTTGTCCGGTGCGACGACCTCGACCACCAGGCGCGCCTCGAACGCGTTGCCTGAACCGGGGATCGTCTCGACGCCGAGCTCCGTGATCTGGGGGGTCCGGCAGTTGATGCCGCCGTACGGACACTGCTCCCCCTGGTGGATGTGCTCGGAGTTGCGGCAGGCGAAGGCCCGCGGGCCTCAGGAGGGCTGGAGGGCCGCTAGGCGGCGGCGGACCTGGTCGATGACGGCGAGGGTGACGGCGTCTTCGCGGGCGGCCTGAAGGACGAGGCGGAGGGCGGTGAAGGCTTCCGGCTTGGCGCCGGCGAGGGTGAGCTGGACGGCCGCCTGCTCTGCCATCAGCAAGACCTCGCCCCGGCGCCCTCCTTCGGCGTGGGCCGTGACGGCGAGGTCGAGGGAGGCGAGGGCCGCGCGATAGAACATTCCGGCCTCGCTGAGGCCGGTCCGGACGAGCTCGTAGACCGTGCGGGCCTCACCGTGGCGGCCTTCGGAGCGGAGGAGGTTCGCTTCGAGCCACCGGCGCTCGAGCTCCGTGAGCGGCTCGGGCATGGGTGGAAGCTCGTCGAACAGGGCGCGTGCCTGCTCGATGTCGCCGGCGGCGAGCAAGAAGCTGATGGAGTTGTTGCGGGCAGCCAAACGCAGCTCAGGCTCGCGCGCAGGATCGAGCATCGCAGCGGCACGAGATGCCTCTTCAGCCGCTTCCCGGGGCTCGCCCAGCAGGTCTAGGACGGTCGACCGTTTCAGCGCGATCCGCCCGGCCTCGTGGCGCTCGCCGTGCTCCTCGTGGAACCGCTCCACCTGGGCGAGGAGCGCCAGGGCCTCGTGGTGGCGGTGCTGGTCCTTGAGCAGCGACGCCTTGAGCGAGAACACCCGGGCCTGGGCCTGGCCGGAGCGGACCCCCTGGCGCAGGTGGGCTTCGGCGATGGTGAACTCGATCTCCGCGTCGATGAACTGGCCCAGGATCCGGTGGGCGTTGGCGAGGTAGGCGTGGGCCTTGGCCCGCAGGTCGGCGATCCAGGCCGCGCCGTAGGAGTCCGGGTCCAGCTTGCTCGCCACGGCGACGGCCAGGAGCGCCCGGTCGTGGGCCTTTTGCGGGTCCCGGTGCCAGGCGGCCTGGGCGTCCAGCAGCAGCCTCTGGGCGACGCCCCACTGCTGGTAGTAGTCGACCGCGCGCACCCGGGTGATCTGCTCGTCGAGCGAGAACGGCGCGAGCTCCTCCATGAACTCCTCGGCGCGGTGGAGCTCGAGGATCGTCACCGGCTCGTAGTGCTCGGTGAGGTCGACCAGGTCGTAGACCACCTGGAGGGCGTCACGGCACTCCGGGCAGCCGAGGCAGTCGTCCGCCAGGAGCCCCTCCTGGGTGCGGGCGATCTGCCGGCAGGCGGGGCACGCGGCGACGTGATCGAGCCAGCGGCCCAGGCCGCGCGCCCGGTCGGACCAGGCTGCACGGGCCGCGTCGCAGGCGGTGAGCAGGGTCGACTCCTCGACGTTCTCGAAGAGCATGACCCAGTCGTGCACGCTCTTGTGCTCGTGTGGCGGTTCGGTTGCCATTGCTTGATCGAGCACTGTAGCACGGCGCCCCGGCCGGGGCGCAAGTGGCGCCGGGGCGAGAGGGGGGAGCCCGGGGACGCCCCATCTGCCGGCCGGCCGGCCACCCACCGGAGCAGACAAAGAGCTGCCCGGGCCGCGCGGAGGGCCGCGCGCTGCCCGGGCCGGGGACGGCCATGACCGGGGGCTCAGACGGCCAAGAGCGCCCGGACCCAAGTGATCAGCCTGGCGGCCGGCGAGGTCGGCCGGCCGGCGGCGGTCAGGCCGTTGGGGTCGATCACGCCGCCGACCTCCCCGCAAGAGCCGAGCGCGCAGCCGGCTCCGGCAAGGAGCATCGGCTGGCCGTCGGGGTCGATCACGCCGCCGATCTCGGCGCAGGAGCCGAGCGCGCAGCCAGTGGCGGCAAGGAGCATCGGCTGGCCGTCGGGGTCGGTCACGCCGCCGACCTCGCCGCAGGAGCCGAGCGCGCAGCCGGTGGCGGAAAGGAGCATCGGCTGGCCGTTGGGGTCGGTCACGCCGCCGACTTCGCCGCAGGAGCCGAGCGCGCAACCGGTGGCGGCCAAGAGCTCCGGGCCGGCCTGGCTGGCCGCGGGCTGGCCGTTGGGGTCGATCTGACCGTGGTTCTGGACGTGGACACCCAGGTCCTGGGCCGAGTGCGCGGCCGGCGCGAGCGCCAGGGCGAGCACGAAGGCGATCGAAAGGATGGTGCGAAGCATGAGTCCTTCCTCCTGGGACCGGATCGCGCACCGGCCGCATGCCGGGTGCCGCCCGGTCCCTGCATTGCGTGAGTGTGGCGTATGGGCGTTCGAGGGAACGGTGCAGGGCGCCGGCGGCTGCCGGAGCTTCCCCTTCGGAATGACGAAATTCGCTCTCGATGGCACGGAGTACTCTCGAGCTTCGCCGCCGTCGCGGCCGCCGGCCATGCAGCGGCCGCCGCCGAGGGAGGTGCGCGCCGGTACAATCGGCCATCTCCTGGGAACACCGCGCGAACGAGCGCCCGCGCGATCGCCGCCGGGCGGGAGGGCCCCTTCCGGTGCGCGCGAACCGTACGGAAAGCGAGGACGCCATGGCCGGCACGCCGCCCTTCACCTATCTAGGGCTCACCATCAAGATGCTCCGCACCCGCGCGGGTCTCCAGGCCCATGAGCTCGCGGACCGGGCCAAGGTGACCAAGTCCCAGATCTCGAGCTACGAGCGGGGGCACCAGCGGCCGGTGCTCGAGACCCTGGAAAAGATCATGGCGGCCCTGGGGATCGACCTGTTCGACCTGGCCTCGGCGCTCCAGGAGGCGGAGCGCTCGGTCGCGTTCCTCCGCCAGGACGCGAGTGTCGACACAGAGCAGCAGCGCCGGCGGATCCAGCGGAAGAGGGCGCTCCGCGACGTCGGGCTGGCGGTGGAGCGCTACCTGGAGCAGCTCGAACGGGAGCTGGGTGAGGGCGCCTCCTGAAGGGTCGCTCCACGGTCCCGCACTCCGCGATCGCCGGTCGATCCCCGCGGGGCCGGGACCTTCCCCCTGCTACAATCCGTGGCCCGTGACGACGATGACTCCCAGCATGCACGCAACCACCGTCCTCCTGGTCCGCAAAGGCGATTCCGTCTGCATGGGCGCCGACGGCCAGGTCACTCTCCAGCAATCGACCGTGATCAAGGCCCGGGCCAAGAAGGTCCGGCGCACCTCCCGCGGCAACGTCCTGGTCGGCTTCGCCGGCGGCGCCGCCGACGGCCTGACGCTGTTCACCCGCCTCGAGGCGAAGCTCGAGGAGTACTCCGGCAACCTCGAGCGCGCCGTGGTCGAGCTGGCCAAGGACTGGCGCACCGACCGCGCCATGCGCCAGCTCGAGGCGATGATCCTGGTCGCCGACAAGGAGAAGAGCTTCTTCGTCGCCGGCAACGGCGAGCTGCTCCAGCCCGACCCGGAGGACGGCGGCGCCCTGGCGATCGGCTCCGGCTCCAACTTCGCCCTTGCCGCCGCCCGCGCCCTGTTGCGCCACACCGACCTGTCGGCGCAGGAGGTAGTGCGCGAGGCGATGAAGATCGCCGCCGAGATCTGTATCTTCACAAATGACGAGCTGACACTCGAGGAGCTCTGAGCCCAGATGGCCTCCCTCCCTGCCGCCGAGCCCGCACCCGCCGGGCTCCATTTAGAAGACATGGCGCCGCGCCAGATCGTGGCCGAGCTGGACAAGTACGTGGTCGGCCAGGCCAAGGCGAAGCGCGCCGTGGCGATCGCGCTCCGCAACCGCTGGCGGCGCCAGCAGCTACCGCCCGAGATCGCCGACGAGATCGCCCCCAAGAACATCCTGATGATCGGCCCGACCGGCGTCGGCAAGACGGAGATCTCCCGCCGGCTCGCCCGCCTCGCGCGGGCGCCGTTCCTGAAGGTGGAGGCGTCCAAGTTCACCGAGGTCGGCTACGTCGGGCGCGACGTCGAGTCGATGATCCGCGACATCACGGAGATCGCCTTCTCCATGATCAAGGCGGAGCAGCGCGAGGCGGTGTTCGAAACCGCCCGAGTCCGCGCCGAGGACCGGCTGCTGGAGCTCTTGGTTCCGGCGCCGCGGGTGCCCGGCATCGGCCTCCATCGCCCGGAAGAAGAAGACGAGGAGGAGTCCCACCAGGGCCTGCGCGAGACCCGCGAGAAGTTCCGGGAGAAGCTGCGCTCCGGCGCCCTGGACGAGCGCACGGTCGAGGTGGAGCTCGAGGAGAGCTCCTTCCCCAGCCTCGAGATGTTCACGCCCCAGGGGGTCGAGGAGGTCGGGATCAACTTGAAGGACATGCTGCCCGGCATGTTCAACCGCCGCCAGCGCCGCAAGGTGAAGGTGGTGGACGCCAAGGAGATCCTCGCCCAGCAGGAGGCCGAGAAGCTGATCGACCGGCAGCAGGTGGCCCGCGAGGCGCGCCAGCGGGTCGAGCAGGGCGGCATCATCTTCCTGGACGAGATCGACAAGGTGGCCGGGCGCGAGGGCGGCCGGGGACCGGACGTCTCCCGCGAGGGCGTCCAGCGCGACCTGCTGCCGATCGTCGAGGGGACGACCGTGTCGACCAAGTACGGGATGGTCAAGACCGACCACATCCTGTTCTTCGCCGCCGGCGCGTTCCACGTCTCGAAGCCGTCCGACCTGATCCCCGAGATGCAGGGCCGCTTCCCGATCCGGGTGGAGCTCAACGCCCTCACCGAGGACGACTTCGTCCGCATCCTGACCGAGCCGGAGACGGCCCTGACGAAGCAGTACGCGGCTCTCCTCTCCACCGAGGGGCTGAAGCTCGAGTTCACCGACGACGCGGTCGCCGAGATCGCCCGCCTGGCGGTGGAGGTCAACGCCCACACAGAGAACATCGGGGCGCGCCGCCTGGCGACCCTGATGGAGCGGCTGCTCGACGAGGTCTCGTTCGAGGCGCCGGACATGGAGGGCGTGGAGCTTTCGATCGACGGCGACGCCGTCCGCCGCGCGCTCTCCGATATCGTCCAGAATCACGATCTGTCGAGATACGTGCTCTAGGAGCTTCCATGACGCGTCCCGCAGGCACTCACCCCTTCGAGCGACGGTCTGGACGGCTCTCGGCGACCGGCATCGTGGCGATCGTCACGCTGCTCGCCGGCCCGCTCACCGGCTGCGGCAAGAAGGGCGATCCGCTGCCGCCGATCCGCCCGATCCCGGCCGCCGCCAAGGACTTCCAGGCGATCCAGCGGGGGGACCAGCTGCTGCTGTCGTTCCCGTACCCCCGCACCACGGTGGCCGGTACGCCGCTCGCGTCGGTCAGCGAGGCCACCGTGTGGCAGATGCAGTGGAACGCCCCGAAAGGCGGGCAGCAGCAGCCGCTCGACGCGCGCCAGTTCATCGCCGCCGCCCGGCCCGAGCGGATGCTCTCGACGGCGGACTTGAAGGCGGCGGTCCGGGGTGACCGGATCGCCCTCGATATGCCCATACCGACGCCGGAAGCGCAGGCCGAGACGGCGCCGGCCGGCCGGCCGATGGTGACGCTGGCGGTCAAGACCGCCGGGCCGACCGGCGAGGAGTCCGGCCTGTCGAACCTGGTGACCCTCGCCATCCAGGAGGCGCCCGCTCCGCCGACCGGCCTGGCGATCGCGGCCGAGGCTCAGGGCGTGCGCCTGCGCTGGGAGTATCCGGAAGTGCCCGAGGCCGCGCCGGACGAGACAGACGCCGCCACCATGGACGCCGAGAGCACCGAAAGCTCCGTGGCGAGCACCGATGCCTCGGCCCCGAGCGAAGAGCCGCCCGCGGCGACCGCGGAGCAGGGGGAAGGCGAGGCCATGGAGGCGAGCACAATGACTGACGAGGGGGGCAAGGCGGACAAGGCGGACGGGGAGGAAGACGAGCCCGGCCTGGCCGGCTTCAACGTCTACCGGCGCCTGTCCACCGAGCACGAGTACGGCGCCCCGGTCCGCACCGTCGGGCCGAAGGCCCGCGATCTCCTCGACGAGAGCGCCGTCTTCGGGCAGCGCTACATCTACACCGTCACCGCGGTGGCCGCGCGCCGGCCGGTGCTGGTCGAGAGCCGGTTCGGCGAAGAGGTGGAGATCGACTACCGCGACCGCTTCGCTCCGGCGGCCCCCACCGGCGTCGTCGCCCTCGTCCAGGACCGGGCCCAGGGCGGTGCGCCCCAGGTGCGCGTGGTCTGGCGGCCGGTCGAAGCCGCCGACGCGGCGGGCTACCGGGTCTACCGCCGGAGCCCGGCGAGCCAGGAGTTCCAGCTCGTCACCCCCGATCTGGTGACAGAGACGGCCCTGATCGACCGGGACGTGACCGCCGGCGCCTCCTACACCTACCGGGTGACGGCCGTCGACCACGACGGCAACGAGAGCGAGCCGTCGGAGCAGGTGACGGCGCGGGTGCGATAGGAGGGACCATCCCCCCGTTCTTCAAGGTCTCCGGGGCGGGCAACGACTTCATCGCGCTGACGGAGCCGTTGCCGTCCGGTGGCCCGACGCCGGACGCGATCCGCGCTTGGTGCACCCGGCGCCTCTCGCTGGGCGCGGACGGCCTGTTCCTGCTGTCCCGCGCGGACGCTGCCGGTGGCACCGCCGCCGATGGCACCGCGGCGGTCCGGATGATCCACTTCAACGCCGACGGCACCCGGGCGGACCTGTGCCTCAACGGCACCCGCTGTGCCGCCCGGCTGGCCTGGGAGCTCGGCTGGATCACGGGCTCCTCCATGGCCGTTCAGACCGACGCCGGCGCGATCCTCGCCCGGCGGTTGGACCGGGACGACGTCGCCCTGGAGCTCCCCGCGCCGACATCCGTCCGCCGACTGTCTCCGGAGGTGGACGGTACGGCGCACGATGGCTTCCTGGTGGCGGCCGGCGTGCCTCACTTCGTCCTCCCCTGGAACGAAGACCTGGCGACCGCGCCGGTGACCGCACTGGGCGCCCGGCTGCGCCGCCATCCCGCCCTGGGCCCGCCGGGTGCCAACGTCGATTTCGTGCGCTTCACCGGGCCGCATGGGATCGACATCCGGAGCTATGAACGGGGCGTGGAAGGTGAAACGATGGCCTGCGGCACCGGGGTGCTCGCTGCCGCGGCGGCCGCCGCGGATGCCGGCGCGGTGGAGCTGCCGATGACGGCACGGACCCGTGGCGGATTCGCCCTGCGGGTCGCGCGCGGCCGGGCACCCGACCGAGTGGAGCTCGCCGGGGACGCGCACCTGGTGGCCCGCGGCGAGCTTCTGCCCGCCGCCGGCGACCTGCCGGACCCTCCGCCCTGGAGGTAGCACGGATCTTGCTTCGCATTCCCGTGTGACTCGACGACTGGAGCGCCCGACACACCTCAGCGGAACCACCGCATCTCCGGTCACAACCTGGGAGCCCAACGTGCACTACGACCCCACCGCGGTGTCGTCCCCCGGCCCGGACCCGGCTCCGGCGCCATCGTCCTCCCGCCCTCTGCCGTCTCCGGCCGCCCGCGTCGCCGCTATCGTGCCGGCGTTCAACGAAGAGAACACCCTCGCCGACGTCTTGAAGGTGCTCAAAGAGACGCCCCTCGTCGACGAGATCGTGGTCGTCTCCGACGGCTCGACCGACGACACGGTCGCCATCGGCCGCGCCATGGGCGTGCGCACGATCCATCTGCGCCGCAACCACGGCAAGGGAACGGCCATGGCGACCGGCGTCGCCAACACCACGGCACCGGTTCTGGTATTCGTCGACGGCGACATCATGAACCTGTCCGGGTACCTGCTCTACCAGCTCATCGAGCCGGTGGTCTCCGGCTGCGCCGCGATGAACGTCGGCATCCGCCACCGGGGGTGGCTGCTGGACTTCTTCCACTCCCGCACCGGGCCGCTCCTGTCGGGCATCCGCTGCCTGGAGCGACGGGTGTTCGAAGCGCTGCCGGAGGAGACCCTGGGCGGTTTCGCCGCCGAGACGGCGCTCAACTACTCGTGCCGGCGCCAGGGCCTGGTGCTCACGACCACCGTGCTCTACGAGCTCAAGCACCTGGTCAAGGAGAAGAAGCGTGGTCTGGTCGCCGGCTCCCGGGCACGGTTCGAGATGTTCGCGTCGGTGTTCACCGCCTGGGTCCGCCTGCACCTGAACCAGCCGGTCCTCGGCACCGGGCGCCCGCGCCCGACGCTCCAGCCCGGGCTGGACTACATCTCCTGGTAGCGGACCGGCCGCCGCCCCGCCGCCCGGCACCCGACATCGGGCGGTTCGCACCGTGGTATCTTGCCTGCCCCATGGCTGCGCACGCTTTCCCGCCCGTCGACGAGCAACTGGCCCTGCTGCGCCGCGGCGCCGTCGACCTGGTCGACGAAGACCAGCTCCGCGCCAAGCTCGAGCGCTCCGCGAAGACCGGCCGACCGCTCACCGTCAAGACCGGCTTCGACCCGTCGTCGCCGGACCTCCATCTCGGACACACGGTGCTCATCCGCAAGATGAAGCACTTCCAGGACCTGGGCCACCGCGTGGTCTTCCTGGTGGGCGACTTCACCGCCATGATCGGCGACCCTTCCGGGCGCAAGGCGACCCGCCCGCAGCTCACGCGCGACCAGGTGGAGGCCAACGCCGCCACCTACCAGGAGCAGGTGTTCAAGATCCTCGACCGGGACCGGACGGTGATCGACTACAACAGCCGCTGGCTCTCCGAGCTCGGCTCCGAAGGGCTGATCCGGCTGGCCGGCCGCTACACCCTGGCGCGGATGATGGAGCGCGACGACTTCCGCAAGCGCTGGGAGACGAACCAGCCGATCTCCCTCCACGAGCTGCTCTACCCCCTGGTCCAGGGCTACGACTCCGTCGCCATGGAGGCGGACGTGGAGCTCGGCGGCCACGACCAGATCTTCAACCTCCTGGTCGCCCGCGACCTGATGAAGGAGGAGGGGATGGAGCCTCAGGTGGTGCTCACCGTACCGCTCCTGGTGGGCACCGACGGCGTCGAGAAGATGTCGAAGAGCCTGGGCAACGCCGTCGGCATCGAGGACCCGCCGGGCGAGATCTACGGCAAGACGATGTCGATCCCGGACGAGCTCATGTGGGACTGGCTGCTGCTCCTCTCCGATCTGCCCGAGGAGGAGATCGAGGAGCGCAAGCGGCAGGTCGCCGCGGGCAAGCTCCATCCGAAGGCGGTCAAGCAGGAGCTCGGCCGGTTCCTGGTCGGCCTGTTCCACGACGACGCGGCAGCGGCGGCCGCCGAGGCCGAGTTCGAGCAGGTCTTCGCTCAGGGCGGTGTGCCGGACGACGTCCCGGAGCACACGATCGGCGCCGGGACGGCGCTCTTCAAGCTCCTCGCCGGTGCCGATCTGGCGTCGAGCAACAGCGAAGCGCGGCGGCTCGTGCAGCAGGGTGCGGTCTCGGTCGACGGCGACCGGGTCGAGGACCCGTTCGCCGAGCTCACGCCCCGCGCGGAGCCCTATCTCCTCAAGGTCGGCAAGCGCCGCTTCGCCCGCATCCGGATCGACTGACCGCGCGAGGGTAGGGACGGCCGGCGACGATCTCAGGACACGAGGCTCTCCGCCCGGCGGGTCCGGCCGATCTCCTCCCGGCGCCGCTCCAGACCGGAGAGGAGCTCTTCGTCGGCTCCGCCCTGGAGCAGTAGGAGCTCTGCACGCTCCAGGTGCTCCGAGGACTCCCTCCAGCGTTCCCGGGCAGAGGCAAGGGACGCTGCCACCTCCGCCTGGTCGGCGAGTAGCAGCATGTCGGCAGAGCCCGCCGCGCACCGTTCCGCCGCCTCCAGGGACGCCGTGGCGCGGTCCAGCTCGCCACAGGCGAGCAGCGCATCGGCCAACACCGTCCCGGCCTCGGCCTCCCGGTCGCGGCGGAACCGCTCGCCGAACGGCTCGGCGGGCAACCGGCGCGCGATCGCCAGGGCGAGCCCCGCCAGCTCCCGCGCCGTCGCCGGGTGATCGCTCGCCGTGGACCGGGAGTGCTCCACCAAGGCCGGAACCAGCGCCGGGTTGGAGAACCGTCGCCGGTCACCCGCCACCGCGCGAAGGCGCTCGACGGCCGTACCCATGGCCAGCAGCTCGGCGACCTCCGACCGCGCCTGCCGGGCCAGCTCCGTGTACCGGCAGGCCTGGCTGACGGCGCGGTGCACCGCCCGATCGAGTCGGTCCAGGAGATCGTCGGAGCCACCGACCGGCCTCCCGGTCTCGGCGGACACACGCACGCTGCCACGGCGCTCCGACCCCATGCCTTCAGGGGGGTGGGCACGGCCATCGCGCGACGAGACCGGTCCGCGCTCTCCTCGCCTTGCTTGTCGAACCTTCCTTCGTTCGGTCTGTCGCGCTGTACGGTGCCGGGGGCTCTCCATGATCTCCTCTCGATCCGGATTTTAGCATTTCTTTTATGTATTATGTTTCCGCAAGAGGTCAAAATGAGACAACGACCGCGAAGGGATCTCCGGCAGTACCCAGGATCCTCCGATAACATGGAGCACTCCATGGCATCCCATCTCTTCGCGACTCACCGGCTTCCGGCAGCTCTCCTGGTCATCGTCGGCGCTCTCACCCTGCCACCGCTCCGCGCCGAGGGCCCTCGAGCCGGAGCTGCTCCCGAGCAGCGCTCGGTGCCGGTCCGGATCGAGTCCAAGGCGTTCGGCGAGACCGCGGCCGTCGAGATCCCGGCGACCGACGTGAAGCAAGCCGCCCCGGCCGCCCGAGCCGCTCTCGATCGCATCGTGGAGCTCGACCAGCAGCTCGCCCGCGCGGTCGAGCAGGCCAACGACACGGCGTCCGCCCCCCCATCGGCTGAGGCGCGCACCGCGGGCGCCCCGGCCGAGGGCGAGCACGAAGTGGTCGTCGACCGGTCCACGGCCGACCTGCTCACCCGAGCGCGTAAGTTCTGCGAGTGGTCCGGTGGCGCCCACGGGCCCCTCGGCGGCGCCCTGGAGGACCACTGGCGCGCCGTCGGAGCCAACCCGGAGCCGCCCCCCGTTCCGACGGGCGTGACCGAGACCGCGGCCTGCAACCGGCTGGCGGTGGATCCGGAGGCCAAGGGTCCCGAGGTGCGGGTACGGATCGCCAACGGCAGCCGGCTGGACCTGGACGGTTTCGCCAAGGGGTTCGCCGTGGACCAGGCGATCGACCTGCTGCGCCAGCGCGGGGTAGACAATGCCCTGGTCCGCATCGGCCGCATCCAGCGGGCGATCGGCGACGGACCCGGAGGTACGGAGCGCAAGGGCTGGCCGGTGCTTCTGCCGGTCTTCGAGGGTTACAGCCGGCCGCTCGAGAAGCTGACGCTCCATGACCAGGCGGTGGCCGTGGAGTGGCGAGCGGACTGGCCCGCCGACCACCCACTCTTCGTCAATCAGCGCAGCGGCGAGCCACCGAAGATGGTCTGGGCGACGGTGGTGGTGAGCGAGCTGGCCGTCGATGCCCAGGCGCTCGGCGTCTCCGCGCTGGTGCTGGGAAGCCGCGAAGGGCGGTTCCGCATCGCCGGGCTCCGGCCGGTGCCGTCGGTCCTCTGGCTCCAGGGGTCCGGCCAGGGTCGCCCGCTGATCATGGAGCTCAACTGGACGGCGCTCCACAAGCCCTGAGCGCGTACCGGCCCGGGGCTTCGGGTTCCCGCAGGGCACTCCGGAGTGCCCTTCTCGCCTGCCTCTGGACCGGCTGCGCCCTCGCTCTCGCCTGCGCTCCTACCGAGCCCGCGCGCGTCCCCGTCTACGCGGATCTCCTGCTGGACGGGTCCCTGCAACGGGCCGGGCAGACCGCCGGCGGGGCGCCCGAGGTCGCCCCGCCGGCGGAGATCGCGTGCGCCGACGAGACCCGGTTCGCCGCCGCGCTCGAGCCCGGCGCCTCCGTCCGTCTACCGCTCTCCCTCGGTGCCGAGCCCCGGCTCCTGGTCTCCGCCTGCTCGGCCGACTCTCCGGCCGTGCTGACCGTCACCGTCGAGGGCATCGGCGGGCTGTCGACCGAGGCACGGATCGAGGTCCCCGGCGCGGCGGCCGATCCGTCGACCGGCTGGAGCGAGCGGACCATCGATTTGGCGCCCCACGCCGGCGGGCGCGGAACGGTGCACCTCCAGGTCAAGGGCGCGGCGCGGGTCTACGTCTCCGACCTGGCCGTTCGCCACCTGCTGCCGACCCGCGAGGTCGCCGCCGACAGCCAGCGTGCCGGCAGGGCGACCGGGCTCGGCCGGCGCCTCGGGGACCTGTTCAGCGGACGGCGCCGCGCAAGCGCCCGCCGCATCCTGCTGATCTCGATCGACACCCTCCGGGAAGACGCCATCGGCGCGTTGACCGAGCCCCCCACGCCGCCGGCCCGCTCGCCCACCCCCCACCTCGACGCGTTCGCTCGGGAGGCCGAGATCTGGAGCCCCCACTACGCCGCCGCGAGCTGGACCAAGCCGTCTCACGCCAGCCTGCTGACCGGCCTGCCGCCGGCGGTCCACGGAGCCGACTCGATCGAGGGCGCCATGGCTCCGGGGGTGACCACGCTCGCCCAGCGCTTCGCCGCCACCGGGGCCCACACGGTCGGCCTGGTACGCAACTGCGAATGGCTGAACCCGGCGTTCGGCTTCGACCGTGGCTTCGAGAGCTACCGGGTCGTGCCGTGGCACGCGGCCCAGCAGGTCCGCGTGGTCGAGAGCTGGCTCGTCGCCCACCGCCGCCAGGACCTCTTCTTCTTCCTCCACCTGTTCACCCCCCACTCCGATACCTGGGCCCTGCCCTACGAGGCCCGCGGAGTCACCCAGGCAACGGTCGAGAAGCGCTGGGGCCTCCCGGACTACGGCTGCCGGGCCGGACAGTGCGCCTCGGAGCTGCTCAAGGCGCTCAACGCCGGGCTCGCTCCTCTGCCCCACGAGGCGGACATCCTCCGTTCCCTCTACAGGCAGGGGACGCGGGACGTCGATGCGGCCCTCGGCACGCTATTCGATGACCTGCGCCAGGCGGGGTTGTGGGATGACCTGACGGTGGTGGTGACCAGCGATCACGGCGAAGCCTTCTTCGAGCACGGGAGGGTGCTCCACACGACGGTCCACCAGGAGATCGTGCGGGTGCCGCTGATGATCAAGTGGCCCGGGGGCCGGCACGCCGGCGAGCGCCACGAGACGCCGACCAGCTCCCTCGACGTCGCCCCCACCCTGCTCGCCGCCGCCGGCCTGCCGACCGCCGGCTTGCCGGAGCCGCCCCTCGCCGAGCGGAGCGCAGGGCGCCCGATCTTCGCCGGCACGACCCAGCGCGCCGTCTTCTCCGGACCGTGGAAGGCGATCTTCTCCGCCGGCCAGCCGGAGCTCTACCGCCTGGACCGCGACCCGCATGAGCGCGACGACGTGGCCACCGCCCAGCCGGACGAGGTCGCCCGGCTCCGGAGCCTGCTCGACGCGGAGATCGCCCGGGAGACGCGCCTGCGGCAGGCACTCGACGGGAAAGGCGGCGCGGCCAAAGAACCGGGCCTGAGCGACGCCGAGCGCCGGCGCCTGAAGGCCCTCGGCTATCTCGACTGAGGTTGGTCGACCCGCGGTCGGAGAGGGGGAGCCGGGGCTGAGTGGCCCCGGCGGTCGGTCTCCAGGGCTGTTCAGCGGTCGCCGAGCTTGACCCAGTCCCGCGCGGTGGCGCCGGTGTAGACCTGGCGCGGACGGTTGATCCGCGTGCGCGGGTCCTCGCGCATCTCCTTCCACTGGGCGATCCAGCCGGGCAGACGACCGAGGGCGAACATGACCGTGAACATCTGGGTCGGGATGCCCATCGCCCGGTAGATGATGCCGCTGTAGAAGTCGACGTTCGGGTAAAGCTTGCGCTCGACGAAGAACTCGTCCTCGAGCGCCACCGCCTCGAGCTGCTTGGCGATGTCGAGCAGCGGATCGTCGACGCCGAGCGCCTCGAGCACGTCGTCGGCCGAGCGCTTGAGGATCCGCGCCCGCGGGTCGAAGTTCTTGTACACCCGGTGGCCGAAGCCCATCAGCCGGAAGCCGGAGTCCCGGTCCTTGGCCATCCGGACGTACTTCTCCACGTCGCCGCCGTCGTTGCGGATCCTCTCCAGCATCTCGATCACCCGCTGGTTGGCGCCGCCGTGGAGCGGGCCCCACAGGGCGTTGATGCCGGCGCCGATCGACGCGAACAGGTTGGCCTGGGAGGAGCCGACCATGCGCACCGTCGAGGTCGAGCAGTTCTGCTCGTGGTCGGCGTGCAGGATGAGCAGCATGTTGAGCGCCTTCGCCAGCACCTGCGGCACCACGTACGGCTCCGCCGGCACGGCGAACATCATGTGCAGGAAGTTGGCGCAGTAGGAGAGGTCGTTGCGCGGGTAGATGAACGGCTGGCCCATCGTCTTCTTGTAGGAGAAGGCGGCGATGGTCGGCGTCTTGGCGAGCAGGCGGGCGATGTTCAGCTCCACGTCCTCGTCGCCCTGGCCCTCCGGGTAGTAGGCCGACAGCGACGAGACCATCGACGAGAGGATCGCCATGGGGTGGGCGGTCGGCGGATACCCCTCGAAGAACTTCTTCATGTCTTCGTGCAGGAGGGTGTGGTAGGCCAGCAGGCGCTGGAACTCGGCGAGCTCGCTCGCGTTCGGCAGGTGGCCGTAGATCAGCAGGTAGCAGACCTCGGTGAAGTCGGCGCCCGCCGCCACCTGCTCGATCGGGTACCCGCGGTAGCGGAGGATGCCCTCCTCGCCGTTGATGAACGTGATCTCGCTCTCGCAGGACCCCGTGTTGGCGTAGCCGTAGTCGAGGGTGATCGCCCGCGTCTGCTTGCGGAGCTCGGCGATGTCGATCGCCCGCTCCCCTTCGGTCCCTTCGATCACAGGGAGCTCATACTCCTCGCCGTCAAAGATCAACTTCGCATTACTCATGGACACCTCTCCGCTCATACTCACGTGGATCCTCGCTTGGGAGGCAGGCTCGGAAGACAGACGAGGACAGACCCGAGAGCCGGGTCCGTCGATCGGCGGGGTGAGATCACGCCGCTCCGCGGCACAATTGTAGCGGCTGACCCGGACCCTCGCAAATCGGCGCGGCCCGGAGACGGTGCCGCTCAGACGCCCGGCCGGTCGCCCCAGAGAAGCTTGTGGATCTGGATCTGGAAACGCACCGGCAGGCGGTCTCGCAGGATCCACTCGGCGAGCACGCGGGGCTCGAGCGCACCGGCGACGGCGGAGAAGAGGACCGGGCAGACCGCCTCCAGACCGCGCTCGGCGACCACCTCGCGGGCCCAGCGGTAGTCGGCCTCGTCCGCCAGGACGAACTTCACCTCGTCCCGCGCGGTGAGCAGGTCCAGGTTCTCCCAGCGGTTGGCCTCGGCCTCGCCGCTGCCCGGACACTTGACGTCGACGATCCGGTGGACCCGCGCATCGATCGGCGCGATGTCCAGGCCGCCTCCGGTCTCGAGCAGAACCTCGTAGCCGGCGTCGGCGAGCCGCTCCATCAGCGGCAACACGCCGGGCTGGAGCAGCGGCTCGCCGCCGGTGACCTCGACCAGCGAGCAGCCGAGGCGGCCGACCTCGTCGACGATCTCGTCCACCGTCCACCAGGAGCCGCCGTGGAAGGCGTACTCGGTGTCGCACCAGTGGCAGCGCATCTGGCAGCCGGTCAGGCGGACGAAGACGCACGGCCGGCCGGCGCGGGTGGACTCGCCCTGGATCGAGTAGAAGATCTCGGTCAGGCGCAGCCGCTCGGCCGGCGGCAGGTCGGACACGCGGGGCAGCTCAGTCCTCCCCTCAGTCTTCTTCTTCGTAGATGGCGCAGGAGGTGGGCGTCTCCCAGACCTCGACCCGGCTCACGCGAACGGTTTCGCCGATGCCGCCCCGCGCCGCGAGACGGCCGGAGACCTCCTGGTAGATCCACTGGCTGATCAGCTCGGCGGTCGTGTTGCGCTCGTCGAACGGAGCGATCTCGTTGATCACCCGGTGATCGAACGGCCCGACCACCTCGGCGACCACGGCCTTGAGGTCGGCGAAGTCGATCACCATGCCCAGCCCGTCGAGCTGTCGGGCGGTGGCGAAGACCCGTACCCGGTAGTTGTGGCCGTGGAGGTTCTGGCAGCCGCGCGTGTGCCCGCGGATGGCGTGCGCCGCGGAGATCTGGAAGTCTTTGAAGACGGTGAATTTCGGTGCCATGGTGCCTCGGAGGAACCGTCAGCGGCTCTGAATGTATTCCACGGTCGGGGGCAAGCCCTCGGCGAGCGAGCGGGGTGACCAGCCGAGCTCCGCCCGGGCCCGGGAGTCGTCGAAGAACCAGTGGCGAGAGAGACTGGCGAGCTGCTCGGCCGGCAGCGGCGAGTGCTTGCCGGCCAGACGGAAGAGCGGTTCGGCGAGCCTCGTGGCGGCGCGGGCGAGGCCGACCGGCACGCTCAGCCGCGGGGCCTTCACCCCGCCGAGCGCGGCCACTCTCTCGGCCAGCTCGCGCACCGTCGCCGCGTCGCCCGCGAGCAGGTAGTCGCGGCCCGGGGGGACCTTCCGGCCGAAGCCCTCCATGGCCCGGACCATGCCGTCGACCACGTCGTCGAGGAAGATCCAGCTCGTCCGCCGGTCCGCGCCGACCAGCACCGGGAAGCGCCCTTGGAGGAGCGCCCGGAGGAGCCAGTTCGCGCCCTGTTTCTTGCCCGGCGGGCCGTAGATCAGGCTCGGGTAGACGGTGATCACGCGCAGCCCCTGGTCGGCCCACCGGCGGACCGCCAGCTCCCCCTCGTGCTTGGTCAGGCTGTAGGCGGTCGGGAACGGCTCCAGGGGCGGGGTCTTCTCGGTCCCCGGCCGGCCGTCGGGCGGGCTACCCCCGAAGTAGGCGATCGACGACACCGAGAGCAGGGCGCCGACGCCCAGCTTGAACGCCAGTGACGCCACGTTCTCGCTGCCGCCGACGTTGATCGCGCGCATCCGATCGAGCGGCGCCGTGGGCGCCAGCTCCGCGGCCAGGTGGACGACCCAGTCGCTGCCGGACATCGCCTCGCGCATCGACAGCCGGTCGGTCACGTCGCCGACGAAGAGGGTCGCCCCGAGCGCTTCGAGCTCCCGGGTGTCGCTGGTCGCGCGCACCAGGGCGCGCAGCTCGTGGCCCGCGCCGGCGAGCCGCCGCGCCAGGGCGGAGCCGAGATAGCCGGTGGCGCCGGTGAGGAAGATCCGCATGGCGCAAAGGATACCTCTCCCGCCCCCCGGGAGCGGAGCGCATGGCGCAAAGGATACCTCTCCCGCCCCCCGGGAGCGGAGGCCCTTTACCGGAATCCCCCTTCCCTGTCAACTGTTATAGACGATGCGGCGGGCTCACAGGGAGTTGGCCCGCCGGAGCGGGGTGCAAGACCCCGCCAATCTCCTTCAAGCTCCCTCTCCTCCCCCCGCGCCGTATCCCTCCACGGCGCGGGGTTTTTTGCTCTGTCCGGACCCCCCTCAGCCCGCCAGGAGCTGGCGCAGGACGTACTGGAGGATGCCGCCGTGGCGGTAGTAGGCGATCTCCTGGGGCGTGTCCAGGCGCACGCGCGCCCGGAACTCGACCGTCTCCCCGCCCTCCTTGCTCGCCCGGACCGTCACCTCGCGGCCGTTCGCGAAGCCGCTCTCCACGCCGGCCGCGAGACCCTCCACGGCGAACGTCTCGTGGCCGTCCAGCCCCAGGCTCTCGGCGCTGTCGCCGGCCAGGAGCTCGAGGGGCGCGACCCCCATGCCCACCAGGTTGGACCGGTGGATGCGCTCGTAGCTCTGGGCGATCACCGCCTTGACCCCGAGCAGCGCCGTCCCCTTGGCGGCCCAGTCGCGGGACGAACCGGTGCCGTACTCCTTGCCGGCCACCACCACCAGCGGCACGCCCTCCTCCTGGTACTTCATGGCGGCGTCGAAGATGGCCATCGGCTCGCCGCTCGGCATGTGGAGTGTGTAGCCGCCCTCGATCTCCGGCGTGAGCTTGTTGCGCAGGCGGATGTTGGCGAAGGTGCCGCGCATCATCACCTCGTGGTTGCCGCGCCGCGAGCCGTAGGAGTTGAAGTCCTTCGGCGCCACGCCGCGCTCCACCAGGTAGGCGCCCGCCGGGCTGTCCTTCTTGATCGCGCCCGCCGGGGAGATGTGGTCGGTGGTGATCGAGTCGCCCAGAAGGGCGAGGACCCGGGCGCCCTGAATGTCCTCGGCGGCCGGCGCCTCCTGGGACATGCCGACGAAGAAGGGCGGGTGCTTGACGTAGGTGGACTCGTCGGACCAGGCGAACGTCGCCCCCTCGGGCGTGGGGAGCGCCCGCCAGCGCTCGTCGCCGGTGTAGACGTCGGCGTACTCCTTCTCGAACTGCTCCGGCAGGACCGACGACTTCATGACATCCAGAATCTCCTGTTGAGTCGGCCAGATGTCCTTCAGATAGACAGGATCTCCGTCCGACCCCTCGCCCAGAGGCTCGTTGTACAGGTCAGCGTCGATCCGGCCGGCCAGGGCGTAGGCGACGACGAGCGGCGGCGAGGCCAGGTAGTTGGCGCGAACCTCCGGGTTGATCCGGCCCTCGAAGTTGCGGTTGCCGGACAGGACGGACGCGGTGACCAGGTTGCCGGCGTGGATCGCCTCCGTGATCGGAGCCGGCAGCGGGCCGGAGTTGCCGATACAGGTGGTGCAACCGTAACCGACCAGGTTGAAGCGGAGCGCCTCCAGGAACGGCGTCAGGCCGGACTTGTCCAGGTAGTCGGTGACCACCTTGGAGCCGGGAGCGAGGCTGGTCTTGACCCAGGGCTTGACCTGGAGCCCTCTTTCCACCGCCTTCTTGGCCACCAGCCCGGAAGCGATCATGACCGACGGGTTCGAGGTGTTGGTGCAGGAGGTGATCGCGGCGATCACGACCGCGCCGTGGTCGAGTGAGAACTCCTGGTCCCGGTAGTGGACCCGGACGCCGTCCTCGGTGACGGTGGGATCCGCCACGGCGACCGATTCCGCGTCACCGCCCTCGCCCTCCCAGCGGCCCACCTGCTTGAGCGAATTGGCCGGCGCGCTCTTCTTGCCCGGCTCGGCCAGGGTTTCGAGGGCGCCGCGGAAAGCCGCCGGCACGTCGGAGAGGCGGATCCGGTCCTGGGGCCGCTTCGGCCCGGCCAGCGACGGCTCCACGGTCGAGAGATCGAGCTCGAGGGTGTCGGTGTACTCCGCCTCGGGGCTCTCCGCCGTGTGGAACAGGCCCTGCTCCTTGAAGTAGGCCTCGGTGAGCGCGGTCGGCCGGCCGGTGAACTCCATGTAGCCCAGACTCACCTCGTCGATCGGGAAGATGCCGCAGGTCGCGCCGTACTCTGGCGCCATGTTGGAGATGGTCGCCCGGTCGGCCAGCGGCAGGGTCGCCAGTCCGGGGCCGAAGAACTCGACGAACTTGCCCACCACGCCGCGCTGCCGGAGCATCTGGGTCACGGTCAGCACCAGGTCGGTGGCGGTCGCCCCTTCGGCGAGACGCCCGATCAGGCGGAAGCCAACCACCTGGGGAATGAGCATGGAGATCGGTTGGCCGAGCATCGCGGCCTCGGCCTCGATGCCGCCGACGCCCCAGCCGAGAACACCCAGACCGTTGATCATGGTGGTGTGGGAATCCGTGCCGACCAGAGTGTCCGGGTAGGCCCACGCGGTGCCGTTCGTGCCGGGCCGGGTCATGGTCACTCGGGCCAGGTACTCAAGGTTGACCTGGTGGACGATGCCGGTGGCCGGAGGAACGACCCGGAAGTTGTCGAAGGCGGTCTGGCCCCAGCGGAGGAACGCATAGCGCTCCCGGTTGCGCTCGTAGTCGCGCTCAGCGTTGATCAGGAAGGCGGCCTCGGAGCCGAACTCGTCCACCTGCACCGAGTGGTCGATCACCAGCTCGACCGGCTGGAGTGGGTTGATGGCGTCCGCCGCGCCGCCCATGGCCTGCATGGCGTCGCGCATGGCGGCCAGGTCGACGACCGCCGGCACGCCGGTGAAGTCCTGGAGCAGGACCCGGGCGGGCATGAAGGCGATCTCGCGCGAGGGCTCCGCCTTCGGGTCCCAGTTGGCCAGGCCTTCGATGTCGTCAGCGGTGACCGTCTCGCCGTCTTCGCGGCGGAGCAGGTTCTCGAGCAGCACCTTCAGGCTGTACGGGAGCCGGGCGATGGAAAAGCCCCGGGATTCGAGGGTTTCGAGCCGGGCGATCTTGTAGGTCGCCCCGGCCGCGTCGAACGATCCGTGGCTGGAGAAACTGTCACTCATGGCTTGCTCGCTTCCAAATAGAGCTCGTTCGGGGATACGACTGTTCGGGTGATGCAAACCGTCGGCCGGGGGCTTGCCGGCGGCACTCTCTACCTTAGCACCTGACGCCGCACGGCGGCATCGGCTGAGCTATCATCAATGGGAGGTGCCGCTCTACGATCCCGCCCACCCGCCCGAGCCCTCCGACCGGAGCGGCTCCGACCTCCGGGCCCCGAGCCTGCTGATCGCCATGCCGCAGGTCCTGGACCCGTTCTTCCACAAGAGCGTCGTGCTGCTGATCCACCAGGACGAGGACGGCAGCTTCGGGCTGATCCTCAACCGGCGCACCGCCCTCAGCCTGGCGGAGGTGCTCGAGGGCCTGGAGATCGTCTGGGGCGGCGACGGCGAGGCGTGCGCCTTTTTCGGTGGCCCGGTCCAGCCCCAGATCGGCACTGTGCTCTTCCCCACGACGGCCGCGGGGGAGACCGGCAGCGGCCGCCTGGACGAGCTCGACGCCACCGCCGAGTGCGCCCCCGGCATCGCGCTGACCCACCACGTGAGCGACCTGGGCAAGCTCGCCCGGACGCCGCCCGAGGGCCTGCGCCTCTACCTGGGCTACGCCGGCTGGGGTGCCGGCCAGCTCGTCCAGGAGATCCTTCGCGACGACTGGCTGATCGCCCCGGTGCGAGAGGACCTGGTGTTCGAGACCGAGCCGGAGCAGACCTGGGAACAGGCCCTGGCGTCGGTCGGCATCGACCCGGCGACGCTCCCCTCGTGGAGCACGCGCGGCGAGAATGGCAACGACCAGGCAAATTGACGGACCGCCTCGGGCGGGGGCGTCTGAGGTAACATCTTCCGCCGACCATGACTAACTCCAAGACCGCCGTCATCACAGGAGCCAGCGCCGGGATCGGCGCGGCAGCAGCAGAGGCCCTCACCCGCGAAGGCTTCCAGTTGATCCTGGGCGCCCGCCGGGTCGAGCGCCTGGAAACCCTCGCCGGACGCCTGGGCGCCCGCTTCCATATCCTGGACGTGACCGACCCGGCGAGCGTGCGCAAGTTCGTCGCCCGGATCGACCGGCTCGACCTGCTGGTCAACAACGCCGGCGCCGCCTTCGGCCTCGACCCGATCGAGCGGGCGGTGGAGGAGCGCTGGCGCGCCATGTTTGAGCTCAACGTGATGGGCGTGCTGCGGATGACGCGCTCCCTGCTGCCGGCGCTCCGGGCCTCCGGCGACGCCCACGTCATCAACATCGGCTCGATCGCCGGCTTCGAGGTCTACCCGGGCGGCGCCGGCTACACCGCGGCCAAGCACGCCGTGCGGGCCCTCTCCCAGACCCTGCGCCTGGAGCTCCTGGGCGAGCCGATCCGGGTCACCGAGATCGCCCCGGGGCTGACCGACACGGAGTTCTCCACCGTCCGCTTCTCCGGCGACCGGGACCGCGCCCGCGACGTCTACAAGGGGATGACCCCCCTGGTCGCCGAGGACGTGGCCGAGTGCATCGCCTGGGCGGCCACCCGGCCGTCGCACGTAAACATCGACGAGATCGTGGTCCGGCCGCGGGACCAGGCGACGTCCAGAGACGTCCATCGGTCGAGCTGATCTCGAGCAGCGCGAAGTCTCCTCCCTGCAGCACGGATCGTTGGGCCTCGATCGACCTTGATCATCCACTGGATCACCCCCCTCTCCCTCGATCCCTCTCCCACCCAGAGTGGGCGAGGGACAATCCACTGGATCACCCCCCTCTCCCTCGATCCCTCTCCCACCCAGAGTGGGCGAGGGACAATCCACTGGATCACCCCCCTCTCCCTCGATCCCTCTCCCACCCTCAAGGTGGGCGAGGGACGCCCCCTCCCGGTCGTCTTGGGGCTGCTCGTGGATTCGGGTGGGGGGACGAACGGCTCGCAGTGGAGCGGGTCGGGAGGCCCGGGCCGGAGGGCGTTGAGGGGCGCGCCCGCGAGAGCGACTGAGCAGCCTGGGAGGTCCGGCGCGACCCGAACCGAGGCGCACGCTGCCCTCCCAACCGTCCCACTTCGTGCGCCGTCCCGGAGGCCGGGCCCCCCGACCCGCTCCGGCAGACCCTCCCTTCCGGACGCTCCCGGCAGACCTCTCGCCGAAGCGCGCTTCGTGCACGTCATTCTCCTGTTCGCCCTCGCACTCCTCGCCACGGCCTGCGGCCCGCCGCGACCGCTGACGCCCCAGGTCAGCTACGATTACTTCTGCGCCCGCTGCCACGGCGACGACGGCAAGGGCGACCCGCGCTCGGTGACCCTCAACCCGAAGCTCGACCTGATCGCGTCGGACATGGTCAAGAGCGGCGACCGCGCGGCGATCCGCAAGCGCATCGTCCAGGGAGAGGGATCGATGCCCGGCTTCCAGGAGAAGCTCGCGCCCCACGAGATCGACGACCTGGTGGCCTACACCCTGAAGCGCTTCGGCCCAGACGCTGAGGCCGACGGCAGCGTCGCGGCTAGCCACGCAGACCTCCAGTGAAGCTCCGCCCCCAACCCACGAAAGCCTCGGGTGGGGGCGTCCCCTTCCCCCCGCGAGGGTGGGAAGGGGATCGAGGGGATGGGGGGCGATCCAGTGGATCGTCCAGGTTGATCGGGGCGGCGCGGCCGACGAAGAAGGCCGAGTGCACTCAATCGTCACGACGTCGGTGCTTGAAGAGGTTCAGTCTGGGATAATCCAAGTCCCATGGACCCCAAGCGATTCAAGGAAGCCTACGAGCGCCTGCAGTACCTGGACGACTCGATGACCTACAAGATCCGCCGCCACGGGCGGACCCGGCTCCACTCCCCCGGCGCGGACGAGCTCGACCAGGCCCTCCAGGACCTGGGCGATTACACGACGGAGCTCAAGGAGATCGTCCGCGAGCTGTTCCTGGCACTGGGGTCCAAGCCAAAGACTTGAGCGGGATTGATCCTCCCAGGAGTCCGTCGCGGAGGCACCGTTCGCCGGGCACCGATCAACCTCTGGATCCCCCTCTACAACCCCCCGTCCCCCGCCCGATCTTCTCCGATCGGTGATCGATGGCTTAGGCAGTTCTTCTCCCGACATCTCGTGGTCCAAGGCGGCGAGGTGGCGAACGGTTTGCGTGTGAGTGGGCCGGGAGGCCGGGTCCGGAGGGCGTTGAGGACCGCGCGCGCGTGGACTGTGGAACCGGCAGCCAGGCCCGGCGCGGTCCGAACCGAGGCGCACGTTGATCTCCCAGCCGTCCAGTTCGTGCGCCGTCCCGGAGGCCCGGCCTCCCGGCCCACTCCGGCAGACCCTCCCTACCGCGCCCTACTCGACCCCGGTCGACCCGAACCCGCCGTCGCCGCGCCCGCTCTCGCCGAGCGCCTCGACCTCTACCCACTCGACCCCCTCGACCCGCGCCACGACCAGTTGGGCGATCCGGTCCCCCCGGCGGATGGTCAACGGCTCCTCGCCCAGGTGCATCAGCAGCACCTTGACCTCTCCCCGGTAGTCGCTGTCGATGGTCCCCGGCGGGTTGGCCAGGGTCACCCCGTGGCGTAGCGCCAGTCCACTCCGCGGCCGCACCTGCCCCTCGTACCCCGGGGGGATCTCGAGCACCAGCCCGGTCGGCACCGCGACCCGCTGCCCCGGAGCGAGCACCATCTCGCCGTCGACCGCGGCGCGCAGGTCGACCCCCGCGCTCCCCGGCGAAGCGCGTTCCGGCAGAGGCATGCCGTGGGCGTGGGGCAGGCGGCGCAGACAGATCTTCATGGCAAGAACGGCTCTTTCGGCGCGCGGCGTCCTCGGCCCGAGGGTGGGCGCCGCGAACCGAGGGCGGCATGGAGGTCGGGCCGGTCGTCGTTCACTGAGCAGACGGCCGCCGCGTGGTGTTCGGGGGCGTACCGGGCGGCCCCCCGGACGGCGTCTTGCCGAGCCCGGAGCCATTGACCAGGCCGGGTGCGAGGCCGCCTCCCGGTGGAGTCAACCCCTGGCGGAACGGGCGGCCGATCCAGCGAGGCTGTGGGATGTTCGGAAGGCCCCCGGGGTTGTACACGCGGAGCCGCCCGTTCTGCTGCACGCCGCTGGGATTGATGCCGGTGAGGTTGGCGTTGCCCGAGTTGCCGGAGAGGGCCTGGATCGTGAAGGTCCAGCGGTCGTACTCCTGCTCGCCGAAGAGCATCTTGATCGAAGACTCGGTCGAGAGGCTACGGACGCCGACGATCGGTCCGACCCTCTGCGGCTGCTTCCCCTGACCGGTCTGGCCGGTCGGGCCACCGGACCCGCCGCGCCCGTTCTCGTCCTCACCCTGGGTGGCACCAGCCAGCCCGCTGTCGGGAGTGAGCTTCTGACTCTGATTCAGGTTCTGCTGGCCCTGGAAGATCAGCCCCCACTCCCCGTTCTTGGTCATCGGGTCCTTCCAGAGCTGACGGATCGAGCGCGGCTTGACCTTCATCAGCTCGTCCAGACGGGTGGGCAGGCGCCCGTGGCGCTGCTGGAAGACGCGGATCGCCTCCGCGTACTGCCACCCGCGGAAGATCATCTCCTCCTCCTTGTCCCGCTGGATGACCTGCTTCCACACCGGCATGGCGACCGCCACCATGACCGACAGAATGGTCACCGCGACCGCCAGGGCGACCAGGGTGTAACCCGCCTCGGTGCGCTTTACCATGCCGACCTCACCATTCTGAATAGGGTTCTCCGTTCAGGCTCACCTCGTCCGAGCCCGAGGTGACGTCGATGATTCCCGGCTGGCCGCCCTCCGGTTGATCGGTCTCCGCCGGCGCCTGGTCCGGATCGTACTCCTCGTACTCCGGCACCCAGGTCTCGTTCGACTTGGTGATCGGGTCCAACGGGAGGCTGCGGAAGTAGTTGTCTTCGACCAGGGCGTCGAGGCTCGTGGGGTAGTGCCCCTTGTCTGCGTAGTACTGGTTGATCGCGCTGCGCAGGGCCCGCAAGTTGGTCTTGAGCACCGCCTCCTGGGCCCGGCGCGGCGCCTCGGTGAGCCGCGGGATCACGATCGCCGCCAGGATGCCGATGATCGCGATCACCACGATCAGCTCGATGAGCGTGAATCCGCCCTCCCTGCGCACCCGCTCCGTGCCGCAACGGCGGGCGCGGAGAGAGCGGGAGCAGGGCCTGTCGAAGAGAGAGAGATCGGTCGTTGGCGTCATGGTCGGTTCCTTCGGGTCGGCGTCACCACTGGGAGTACGGGATACCGTTCAGGCCGACCCCTTCGGAGAGTGAGTGGACGTCATAGACGTTCTCGCCACCCCAGGAGTCGGTGTCCGGGTCGTCCTGGTAGCTCCGCTTGCCCCATTCCGCCGTGCCGGTCATGGGATCGACCGGGATGCGACGCAGGAAGCGGACCTTCTTGTTCACCTGGCCGATCACGTCCACGCCGTCGACCAGGTTCTCCAGGTCCGACGGGTAGCCGTCCGTGCCCAGGTCGACGGGGATCAGCCCGGCGTCGCTGTAGCGCTTGTACTCGTCGATGGCATAGCGCATGTCCCGCAACGCCGTCCGGAGCTCGATCTCCTTGACCCGCTTGTGGGTGTGGTAGGCGAGCGGCACGGTCGCGGCGGCGAGGATCGTCAGGATCGCCGCCACCACGACCAGCTCGACCATGGTGAACCCCCGCTGGCCGCGGCGCACTCCGGACCGGATCTCCGAGCCGCTTGCGGACCGGCGAACGCTGCGGGCCGAACGAACCATCAGACGCCCTTCTGCTTGCGCTCGGGCGGTGCCGGACGGCCCCCCGGCTTCTGCGGCGCCGCGGGGGCGGCGGCATCGCCGCTCACCTCGACCTTCGCCGGCTCGGTGCCGAGAGCCACGGCCTCGAGCTTCGAGTCCATGGCCTTCGCCTCGGCGAACGCGATGTCCGCCTTACCGGTGCCGACGGCGCGGAAGACGATCCGGGCCACGACACCGTCGCCGGCGACGCCCGGCTCCTGGCCGAGCCGGCTCGCACCGAGGACCAGCCGCCCGGGCTTCGACGTGTCGGAGAGCACCTCGGACGCGCCCGGGCCGCCGAGGAAGTCACCCGGCTCGACCCGCTCGACGGTGAGGACATCCGGGTCGAAGCTCAGGGTCACCGGTAGATGGGACACGGGGGTCAGGGCCCGCGCCTCGAGCGTCACCTCGAACGTGTCGCCCGGCGCGACCGTCAAGGCGCCGGGCACCAGCCGGAGCCGCACGTCGGTGGTCGTCGACAGCGGGGAGCTGGTGACCGCGGCGAACCGCCCGAACGCCGCGGCGTCGGCGAGGTTCATCGAGGCCAGCTCCGTGGCGTCGGAGACGATGCCGTCGACCGTGTCGTCCGTGGACGGCGGCTTGCTGTCCCCGCTGTCGAGAGAGGCCGTGTTCGGCTGGAACTGCTGGAGGCTCCCCGGCGGCGGCTCGGGCGGCGGCTCCTGTCCGGACTGCGGCAGGCCGGGCACCAGCTCCTGCCCGCTCGGCGCTTCGGGCTGCTGTTGCTGCTGGGAGCCGTTGTCCTCGCTCCGCAGACCGCGCGGCAGGCTCTGGAGTCGCTCGCGGATCCGCCGGCGGATCTCCTCCGGGCTGGTCTGGTCCGGCCCGTCGAACGGACCCTCGACGTCGGACTCGACCCGCGGGCTGCCGCCCCGGAAGGTGATGTTCTGCTCGGTGCCGACCCAGATCGGCAGCAGATCCTCCTCGGTGATGTCGGGCAGGCGGACGATGTGCGGCGTCAGGGTGAGGATGACGTCCGTGCGCCGGTTGTCGGTGTTGTTGTGCGAGAACAGGCGGCCGAGGATCGGAATGTCGGAGAGCCCGGGCACGCCGGAGTCGGTGAACGAGTTGTCCTGGCGGATCAGGCCGGCCAGGAAGTTGGTCTCGCCGTCCTTGAGCCGGATGGTCGACTCGATCGTCCGGGTGCCGATGATCGGCTGGGCGGCCTGCCCGGAACCACCGGAGACCTGGCCGGAGACCTGGGAGACCACGACGGTGAGCTTGAGGGTGACCTCCTTGTTGTGGTGGACCCGCGGCTCGATGTTGATGGTGATGCCCACGTCCTGGTACTGGAAGGAGGTGATCGGCACGATGTTGCCGCCGACGGTGTTGGCCGTGTTGAAGCTGGTCACCGGAATCGGTACCCGGTCACCGATCACCAGCTTCGCCTTCTCGCCCTCGCTGATCCGCAGCCGCGGCTGGGCCAGGAGCTGCGCGTCGGTGTTGTTCTTGACGAAGTTGTAGATGAAGTTGGGGATCGTCAGCGTCCAGTTGTTCTCGTTCAGGTACTGGACGTCGGAGAGCCGGAGCTTGGCGTCCTCCGATCCCAGGTCGAGGCTCTGGGTGATCGAGTAGGGGCTGAGCTCGACGCCGAGGTTGCGCAGCTTGCTGGTGGAGAGCTGCAGCAGCTCCACGTCGACCACGACCTCGGCCTTCGCCTTGTCGATCGTGTCGATGATCTTCTCCGCCACCTTCACCTTGTCCGCCGTGTCGCGCAGGATGATCGCGTTGAGCTGCTCGTTCATGGCGATCTGCTTGGCGCCGATCAGGCTGCGCAGCGTGGTCATGACGTCCTTGACGTCGGCGTTCGACAGGAAGAACGCCTGGATCACCAGGTCCTCGTAGTTGCGCCGGTTCTGGGGCGTGTCGGCGGCGATGATGATGGTCTGCGGATCGAGCACCTTGTAGAAGTGCCCGGCCGCGCGCATGAGGATCTCGAGCGCGTCCTGCGCGGTGACGTCGCGCAGCACGATCGGGATCTCCAAGTCCTTGAGGTTCGGATCGAACAGGATGTTGATGCCGAACGCCTTGCCCAGGGCCCGGTAGATCGACTTGATCGGCGTCGGCTCCGGGAACTCGAGGGAGATCGGCTCGTTCGAGCGCGGATTGAGCAGCGGCGGCTGGGGCCGGATGCCCTTGGCCTTGCGCTTCATCTCCTCGATGGTCTCGAGGTCGGTGCCCTGCTTGGCGGCCTCGATCTCCCGGCGCACCTTGTCGAGCTCGACCTGGGCATACTGGTTCGACGGATCGAGCTGCACCGCCTGCTGGTACTCGACCAGCGCGCGCTCACGGACGCCGGCCTCGTGGAACTTCTTGCCGCGTTCGAAGTGCTCGCCGGAGGCGCGCACCTGGGCCCGCAGCAGGTTGGCCTTGTACCGGATGTCGGTCGGGTCCTGGTCGACCGCCTTCGACCAGTACAGCACGGCCGCGTCCCAGTCTCCCGTCTCCGAGGCGACCTCCGCCTGGCGCGCCGCCCGGAAGCCGGTGCAGCTCGCCAGGGTCAGCGCGAGCAGCCCCAGCGCCAGCGGTCGAATCGTCGCTCTGTGTCCCAATCCCATGTCTACCCTCCATTCGGCCGGCCGATCGGCAACCGCTCGGCCGGCACATCCGGGAAATCGACGAACGCGAGGTCGACGGACTCGTAGCCGATCCGGACCACCCGGAACTTCCCGTCGATGTCGTCGCCCAGCCGGACATTGAAAATCTCCTCGCCATCGGTGAAGACGGCAATCGGCCGTGACTGCGGGCCGAAGCTCCCCAGGTACTCGACCTCGATGGGTGGCGGCTGGGGTCCCTGGGGCACCGGCGGGGGCGCCTCGACCTTCGGCTGCTCGTTGACCACCGGGCGCGGCTGACGCTCTGGAGGAGGCGGGGGCGGCGGCTTCGGCGCCTGGTAGAAGCGGAACGGATCGCGCCCCGGCTGGTACTCCGCCTGGATGTCGTCGAGCTCCGCCGAGCGCAGCATGACGACCTGGTGGACCGGCTCCGGCGCCCCGCCGCGCCGCGCCTGGCGCGCCACCGCCGGGCGCGTTCCGGGCGCCGCCACCGGGTCGCCGCCGCCGGACCGGAGCAGCACCGCCAGCAACAGGCTCGCCGCGAGCACCCCCAGCAGGATGACCGTACGCCGGCTCACGTCGTTCCTCCCGCGGGGGCGCTCTCCGGCGCTGGCGGCGCGCCGTCGCTGCGCTCCGCGTCGAGCGTCTGCGCCGCGTCCTCATCGGCGAACAGCGTCGAGAGGGAGAGTCGGATGCTCAACTGGTCGCCCTGCTCGCCCGACAGGCCCACCTGCTCGAGGGTGATGAAGGTCGGCGTCACCTCGAGCAGGTTGATGAACCGGCGCAGCTCGACGTACGTGCCGGTGACGCCGAACGTGAACAGGCGCTTCACCAGGCCGTAGTCCTCGATCTCTTCGGTCGGGTAGGTCATCGCTTTCGGCTCGAGCCCCGAGCGCCGCGCAAGCTCGCGGATCTCCGCCGTCACCTTGGTGAAGCGGATCCGTTCGCTGGCCAACCGGTGATTGTAGAGGTCGGCGAGGTCGTCGCGGGTCGCCTGCGCGGAACCGACCAGGTCCTCCAGCTTCTTGGCCTGGTCGTGCAGGGAGTCGAGCTGGCGCTCGTTGCGCTCCAGGCGTGCGCGCAGGGCCTCCACCTGGCCGGCGTAGACCAACCGGTAGGTCGAGAAGAGCGCCAGGTTGAGCAGGAAGAAGACGAGCGCCGGCGCCCACACCCAGAGCCGCCGCCGCCCAACGTGGATGATCGTCTCGCGCAGGCTCATCGCACCACCTCCGGCGCCGACGAGGCGGCCGGACCGAGCCGGGTCGGACGGCGATTCTGCGCCTCCCGCCGGGGAGCCGCATGGCGGGGGTTGTTTGCACCACCGGCGTCGCCGCCCGCAGGCGGCGGATCCGCGGTTCCTTCGCCCTTGGCGTCCGGCGCGGGGCCGTCGCCTGCCGCGTCCCCTTTCTCGCCGGCCTGGTCGCTCTGACCGGTCTGGCCGGCGCGGGGATCGTAGATCGTCTGGATGTTGAACTGGATCGTGCCGTTGGCCAGGTTGCTCTGCCGGATCAGGTTCGGCTGCTCGAAGGCTTCGTCGCCGAACAGGGCGTCGACCAGGGTCAGGATCGAATCGTTGGTGCGCGCGACGGCCTCGATCTGGAGGACCACCCGCTGATCCGTCTCCGCTGCGTCCGGCGAGCGCGCCTGCCGCGATCGGGCGGCACGCTTGGCGTCGTCATCGAGTCCCGACGGGGTCAACCGCGTCAGGCGAACGTCGTCCGGGAGGATGCGCGCGAGGGCGTCGAACAGGCGGCTCCAGGCGAAGTGCCGCTGATCGATGCGCGTGTTCAGGTACTCGACCCGCAGGTTCTGGTCGGCCAGGTCGAAGCCGGCGACCTGCGACTCGAGGGAGGCGATCCGGCCCCGGGTGGTTTCGATCTCCTGCTCGACCTCGGCCAGCTGCGCGTGGGTGCCGCTGCGCCCGGCGAAGAAGTCCCAGTAGAGCCAGATGTTGCCGGCGAAGAGCAACAGCCCGACGAGCCACAGGGCGATCGACAGGCGCACCACCGGTCGGGTGTTGACGTACGGCTCGCGGGCAACGTTGAGGAACGAGCGGCTCACGCGGCGACCTCCTGGCAGACCGTGCCGACGACGGGTAGCATCTCGTGCTCCGGGGGCAGGTCGACGCCGGCGGCGTCACCGCCCGTACGGACCGGCACCGTGTGCTCTGAGCCCAGGAGCTCCACCCGCCCCAGGCCCCCCTCGTCGATCCAGCGCCCCCAGCGGGCGGCGCTCTCCTCCGGCGCGGCCAGCACCACACGTTCGATCGGCAGCTCCGGGTAGTGCTCTTCGAGGAAGGTCGCGGTCAGCCGGAGGTCGCGGATCACCGACGCGCCGCGCGCCGCCTCCGGCAACGTCGGAGCGAAGCTCTTGAAGCGGTGGAGCACCGGCTCGTCCCCCCGGACCACGACCAGCGTGTAGCCGCGGTCGGAGGCGAGCGTCAGGGCGACCAGCGCCCGATCGCCCGCGCCGAGGATCGCCGGGGTCAGGGCTCCGACCGCCGAGAGACCCTCGTTGGAGATCCGGCCGACCCGCACGCCGGCCGCGCGCAAGGCCGACTCCAGGTGCGAGAACAGCCCCTCCAGGCCGAAGCCGAGGAGCAGCCGGCGCGGCTCCTCCTGGGCGGCGAGCGGGGTGACCTCGGCCGCGCGGACGCGCAGCTCGTCGACCCGGAACGGCACCAGGCGCTTGAGCTTCCAGCGCAACACCTCGTCGCGGCCGCGGGAATCCGTCGGCAGCTCGGCGACCTCGGCGAACGCGGTGCGCAGCCAGGCGTCCGGCAGCACCAGCGACGCCTCTTCGATGCCGCCGCCGACCCCATGGACCAGCTCCGCGACCTGCTCCTCGAACAGCCGCGGCTCGCGCGGCGGGCCGCCGAGCAGGCCGTGCTGGAAGGTGTCTCCCGGCAGATCCAGGCTCCGGTAACGGGTGAGCACGAGGCCATCGCCCTCGCGCTCGAATCCGGCGTAGGCGAGGGACGTGGCGGAGCAGGCGAAGGCGTGCGGGGCGACCGGCATGGGCCCCGATCCCAGCAGCCGCTCAATCGACGAAAGTGACTTTGTTGATCTCACGGAGCGTGGTGATCCCCTGAAATGCCTTCTCGAGCGCGGATTCGCGGAGGAAGGTCATGCCCTCCTCCTTGGCCGCCCGCCGGATCTCGGAGGCCGGCCGCTTCTCCAGGATCAGCTCCCGGATGCGGTCGGACAGGTCGAGCAGCTCGGAGACGGCGAGCCGGCCGTGGAAGCCGGTGCCGTTGCACTCGAGACACCCGGCGCCCTCCCAGAACTGGAAGCCGGAGAACTCCCGCGGGTTGAGGCCGCTCTCCTCGAGCAACTGCGACGACGCCTCGATCGGCTGCCGGCAGTGCTCGCAGATCTTGCGCACCAGCCGCTGGGCCAGCACGCAGTTGAGCGCCGAGACGAAGTTGTACAGGTCCACGTTCATGTTGAGGAAGCGGCCGAGCACGTCGACCACGTTGTTGGCGTGGACCGTGGTGAACACGAGGTGGCCCGTGAGGGCCGACTGGATGGCGATCTGCGCGGTGTCCTCGTCGCGGATCTCGCCGACCATGATCTTGTCCGGGTCGTGGCGCAGGATCGAGCGCAGCCCGCGAGCGAAGGTGAGACCCTTCTTCTCGTTGACCGGGATCTGGGTGATCCCCTTGAGCTGGTACTCGACCGGGTCCTCGATGGTGATGATCTTGTCCTCGGAGGACTGGATCTCGGACAGGCAGGCGTAGAGCGTGGTGGTCTTGCCGGAACCGGTCGGTCCGGTGACCAGGACCATGCCGTACGGCTCCCGGATGAACTTGCGGACCTTCTTGAGCGTCTCGTCGTCGAAGCCGAGGATGTCCAGCCGGAGGTTGCGAAACTCCTTGTTCATCGACTCCTTGTCGAGGATCCGGATGACGCAGTCCTCGCCGTGGACCGACGGCATGATCGAAACACGGAAGTCGATCGTGCGCCCCTTGAGGCGGACCTTGAAGCGGCCGTCCTGGGGGACGCGCTTCTCGGCGATGTCCAGATCGCTCATCACCTTGATCCGGCTGATGATCGTCTGGTGGTGCCGCTTGTCGATCGGCTCCATCGCCTGGTAGAGGACGCCGTCGATCCGGTACTTGATCAGCACGTCGCCCTCGCGGGTCTCGATGTGGATGTCGCTCGCCCGGCGCTGGATGGCGTTGAAGATCGTCGAGTCGACCAGCTTGATGATCGGCGAGGAGTCGTGGGTGATCCGGTCGATCGACAGGACCTCCTCGCCCTCTTCGTCCTCCTGGACGAGCTGGATGCGGAAGTCCTCGGTGGCCTCGTCGAGCACCCGCTGGGCGCTCTCCGACTTCTGGAGGATCTCGTCGATCTTCGAGCGGACGCCGACCCTCACCTCCACCGGCTGGCCCAGCAGCAGCTCCATCTCGTCGATCTTGGTCACGTCCGACGGGTCGGCCATGACCACGGCCAGGCGGCCGTCGAGCTGCTCCTCAGGCACGAACTCATAGCGCAGCATGAGGTCGAAGGGGATCGACCGGAACAGATCGTTGTCGATCTTGAACCGGTCCATGTCGACGTACTCGAGGGCGAAGCGCTCGGCGAAGGCGCGGGCCTCGCGGCGCTCCTCCTCGCGGCGCTCTTCGGCGGCCTCGAGCGTTTCCAGGGTCGGTGGCTGGTCAGGTGCGATCATGGTTCGTTCCGTGGCGGCGTCGGACGCGCGGCTTCCGTTTCGACCCGGCCTCGCCCCGGCAGAAAACAGCCGGACCGGCGCCGGTCGACCGGCGTCCAGGGGATCGACAGGGTCTGGTCTTCGTTCCGCTGCTTAAGTCCCGGGAGCTCCTTCCTATTCAACGAGTGCGGCGGCCGTTGCGTCCAAGGACAGGACGGCATCCGCGAGATCTCCTCGCGTCACCTCACCTGGGAGAGTGCCGAGAATAGCGGCAGGTAAAGGGAAACGAGAATCACCCCGATGACGATTCCCATGAACACGAGCATGGCCGGCTCGATCAGGGTGAGGATCCGCGCCATGCGGGTCTCCACCTGCTCGTCCAGGAAGTCGGCCACGGTGGAGAGCATTTCGTCGAGCGCGCCGGTCGCCTCGCCCACCTCGACCATGTCGACCGCCAGGTCGGTGAAGACGCCGCCCCGCTCCAGGGACTCGTGGAACGACTCCCCCTCGCGAACCTCCTGGATCGTCGGCTCCAGCCGGTCGCGGATAAAGGCGTTGCCCACCGCCGCCACGGAGATCTCGAGCGACGGCACCAGGGGAAGTCCGCCGGAAAGCAGGGTGCCGAGCGAGCGGCAGAACTCGGCCAGCCCGAAGCGGTGGAACACCGGCCCGAGGAAGGGCACGCGGAGGATGAACCGATCCAGAGCTCTGCGCCCCGACCGCGTGTCCTTCCACTGCCAGAAGCTGAAGCCGCCACCGGCCAGGACCACGAGAATCAACAGCCAGTTGTCCTGGATGCCGGTGCCGGTGCCGACCATGATCCGGGTGATCAGCGGCAGCTTCACATCGGTGCCGGTGAAGAACTGCTCGAAGCGGGGCACCACGAAGGTCATCATGATCAGGATCATCACGATCGACAGACCGACCAGCACCGCCGGGTAGATCAGCGCCGAGACCACCCGCTTGCGCGCGTCGAGGACGAGCTGCTGGTAGCGGATGAAGCGGCGGATCACCGCCTCCAGCTCACCGCTGCGCTCGCCCGCCTTGAGCGCCGACGGGTAGAGGCGCGGGAACATCTCCTGGTGGGCGGTGAAGGCGTTCGACAGGTCCTCGCCGGTGCGGATGCGCTCCCGGACGTCCTGGAGCACGGTCTCGAAGTTGCTGTCCGCCATCCGGTCGACGATCAGGTCGAGCGCCTGGAGCAGCGGCAGGCCGGCGCGAAGCAGCGCGGCCAGCTCCTGGTTGAACACCAGGAAGTCCTGGGGATCGACCTTCTTGTGCCGGGCGATAAAGCCCGGGATCCGGAAGCCGCCCAGGCCGCGGCGGCGCAGCTCGAAGACGTGCAGACCGCGCTTCTCCAGCTCGCCGCGGAGAATCCCCTCGTTCGGCGCGGTGTGGGTCTGCTCGACCACCCGGCCGTCGGGTGTGCCGACCCGTGCCACGAACTGCATCAGCTCTTCCCCTCCGGTCGGCGGGCCGGCGGAATGCCGGCGCCGCGGTCGGCCGCCTCGTCACGCCGCTCGCAGGTGAGCACCACCATCAGGGCGCGGTCCGCGGACTCGCTGTTGGCCAGGCCGAGCACCTTCGGCTTGCCCAGCCACAGATTGAGCGTCGCCTCCAGCAGCGGCTCGTCCTTCTCGTGTCCCACGTGCCAGATGCGGAAATCGTTGAGCTTGATCTGGTTGCCCGGCTGCAGCGTCCCCGGCCGGAACGACAGGCCGTACAACCGCCCGACCTCGTGGGTCACCTCCTGGCCCTCGTGGGTGACCAGGCCGGAGCGCGCCAGGATCGAGTAGTAGTCCCACCGCAGCAGACCTCGCAACCGGGCTTCGAGCCAGTCGGGCAGCTGCTCGACCCCGGGGGTCAGCACCGGCTGGGTGCCGGCGCGCACGATCATCACCTCGATGCGCAGCTCCTGGGGCGGCCGGTCGAAGGCGCGCAGCGTGGGCACGATCCTCCCGAGGGCCGCCACCGTGTCCCGGATCACCAGGGTGTTGTCCTCCGGCTGGAGCTCGATCGAGCCTCGCTTGGTGAGCAGCGGCTGCACCAGGGGGAGTGCCTCGGCAGCGCTCTTGTTCTGGAAGGTGTACGCGTAGACCTGGATCCCCAGGCCGGGATCCGCGGGCCGGCCCGGTACGGCCGGAGAGACCTGGCCGAGCAGCGGCCCCGCCGCCAGGGCGCCGAGCACCACGATCCCCACCACCAGGCGGTGGGCGCCCGAAGAGGCGCGTTGCGCGGCGCAGCGAGAAACGGCTGTCGCGATCGGTTGCACGGGGAGGCTGCTCGGGCAAGAGAGGGCGTGGTGCGGCTCAGACATCGAAGTCTGGATCCACCACCATCGTGATCGCGAGATCGTCCTCGTCGAAGTGGTAGACGCTCGCGGTCGGGCTCTCGATCTCGTCGCCGGCGAGGACGGCACCGACCGGCGCCGACCAGGCGGCGGCCCGGACCTGGCGCGTCGGCTGCCCGGTGGCGAAGGTTCCGCCGCTGACGCCCACTCCATCAGGATGGACGCTGAGGAGCGCCGCGGCGAGGGCCGCCGCTGCGGCCAGACGGCCGGCGGCGCGCATCGCCCCGGAGAGCCATCCCGCCCGGGTGCGGCGGCGCGCCGGCACCCCGCGACCGGGGGACTCGATCTCGCTCGCCCGGCGCAGGGTGTCGACGCCGGCGCGCAGGCTGCGAATCTCGTCGGCCGCCAGGGGCTCCGCGGGCAGGCCCTGGAAGAGGAGCGCCGGATCGGCGGCGAACGCCTCCTCGCGGCAGGCGGGGCACGAGTCCAGGTGCTCCAGAGCCTCCGCCCAGCCCTCCGGCTCCCGGGCCTCGGGGCCTTCGTAACGGAAGGCCACCAGGCGATCCCAGCGCGGGCAGCTCATCGCGCGCCCTCCTGGCTGTCGGCGTAGCGGCGGGCGTACTCCGGGTAGCGCTCGAGCACCGCTTGGCGGAGCACCTTGCGCGCGTTGAACAGGTGGTTGCGCACGGTCGACTCGCGGCAATCGACGATCTCGGCCACCTCGCGGGACGAGAGACCCTCCAGCTCACGGAGGATGAAGACCGAGCGCTGCTTGTCGGTCAGCTCGCCGGCCAGCTCGCGGAAGATGCCCGCGACCTCGGTGCCGTCGAGGTTCGCCAGGCGGTTCTGGGAACGCCCCTGGGCGACCTGGCGCAGGTGCTGGCGCACGGGCTCGACCTGGCGCTCGCGGCTCCGTCGTGAGCGCAGGTGGTCGATCGCCAGGTTGTTGACGATGCGGTAGATCCAGGTGTTGGGGCTCCAGCGGGGGTCGAACCGGTCGATGCTCTCCCAGACGCGGAAGAGGGCCACCTGGACGATGTCGCGGGCCTCTTCACGGTCGCCGACCACCCGGTAGGCGAGCTGGATGAGGGGGCCGGCCTTGCGGGCGATCAGCTCGTCCAGGGCGGTCTCGTCGCGGTCGCGGATCCCTTCCAGGAGCTCACGGTCCGTGCGCTCCGCCCAGGCGGCTCGATGGCGTGTTTCCGAGTAGACGAGCTCCGGCATCTTCTCCCCTCGGTCCTTCTTACGGGGCGGGTCCTCGGAGCGTCTATCGCGGTCGGACATCGGTCGGGGTCTCGGTGGCCGCCGAGGCGGCCTGGATCAGGGCTTCGAACTTCATAATCTATCAGCATAGACCCCTCCAAGGACCGACTTCGTGACGAGTGAGCCGGGTTTGATCGAGTCGTCGGTCTCACCGCTCCGATCGACCTGGATGATCCTCTGGATCGCCCCTCCAGACCCCCCGACCCCCTTTCCTCCCCTCACGGGGAGGCAGGGGGCGCCCCCGCCCGGCCTGCTCCCGGCAGACTCCTCGAACATCCCGCTCGTTCACGCCGCCGCTCGCTATACTGCCGCGCCGTGGGGGGCACCGATCGCAGGGCAGACGCCGGCGCGGGAGACGTGTCGGCACGGGGATCGTCTGGGGCGCCGGGATGGTGGCTCTATCGCTCGGCCATGGGGCTGGCCCTGGTGCTGGCGGGGCCGGTCCTGCTCCTCCGGCGGGGACGGCACTATCTGCCGACGCTCCGGGGCCGGCTGGGACGCGGAGTGGACGGGCCGGCGGCGCGACCGGGCGGCCTGTGGATCCACGCCGTCTCGGTGGGTGAGGTCGGCGTCGCCGCCACCCTCTCCCGCGCCCTTCCCAACGACCAGCCCCACCTCGTGACCACCGTCACCCCCACCGGTCAGGAGCGCGCACGCGCCGCCTTTCGCGACCGCTCGGCGGTCGCCTACCTGCCGTTCGACCTCGCCGGCCCGGTCCGGCGGCTGTTCCGGCGCCACCAGCCCGAAGCGCTCGTCCTCGTCGAAGGGGACTACTGGCCGCTGATCCTGCGGGAGGCGGCCCGGCGCGGGCTGCCCGTCGCCGTAGTCAACGGCCGGATCGGCGACCGGAGCTTCCGCCGCATGGCCCGTCTGCGGGACCTGCCCGGCCCCTTCGGCCGCCTCGGCCGCCGGCTGCTCGCGGTCCTGTTCGGCCCGGTGCACCGGTTCGGCGTCCAGACGGAGGAGGACCGGCGGCGCCTGATCGCCCTCGGCGTCGTGCCGGAACGGGTCGAGGTCACCGGCAATCTCAAGTACGACACGCCGATGCCGGCCCTCCGTCCGGAGCTGGAGACGGCGCTCTCCGCGCTGGCCGGCGGACGCCCGCTGCTGGTGGCGGGCTCGACCATGGCGGGCGAGGAGGCGCGGGTGCTCGAGGCCTTCTCCCGGCTCGGCGGCGGCGAGCGGGCGCTCCTGGTGCTGGCGCCGCGCCACCCGGAGCGCTGGGACGCAGTGGCGGCGGAAGTCACCGGCGCCGGCTTCACGCTGGTGCGCCGCAGCGCGCTCGCCCCGGCGACGACAGCGCCTGCGGCCTCGACGAGTAGGGCCGCGGCCTCGACGAGTGGAACCGCGGCCTCGACCAGCGCCGCGGCTTCAAGCGGTACGGCGACCTCCACAAGCACCGCGACCCGGTCGGACATCGTCCTGCTCGACAGCCTGGGCGAGCTGGCCGGGCTCTACCAGATCGCCGCGGCGGCCTTCATCGGCGGGACCCTGGTCCCGACCGGAGGGCACAACCCGCTCGAGGCGGCGTGCTGGGGGACCCCGGTGGCGGTCGGCCCGTCGATGGAGAACTTCCGCCAGATCGCGGAGGAGTTCGACCGCCAAGAGTCCTGGCAGCGGGTGGCCGACGAACGAGAGCTCGCGGAGACCTGGGGCCGGTGGCTCACCCAACCCGACGACGCCCGGGCGACCGGCGCCCGGGGCAAGGCGCTGATCGAGGCCAACCGGGGCGCCCTCGAACGGACCGCCGCGCTCCTGGCCGGATGGACCGCCCCGGGCACGCCGGCCGCCCCGGCAGGAAGGCCGGCGGAAGGGACCGGTCGAGATCGTGGAGAATGACCCCGTGCCCCTGCCGCCGCCGCCCACGCCCCCCGTCTCGCCCTGGCAACGGCTCTACGGCGCCGCCCACCGGGCCCGGCGGACCTACTGGCGCTCCCGCGCCGCCCGCCTGCCGCGGCCGGTGGTCTCGGTCGGCAACCTGTGCTGGGGCGGCTCCGGGAAGACGCCGTTGACCGCAGCGCTGGCCCGGCACCTGAGCGGGCGCGGCCTGGCGGTGGCGATCCTCTCCCGTGGCTACCGGAGCCGCGGCGACGGCGTGCGCCTGGTGTCGGCCGGCCACCCGGACCGGCCCGAAGCCCATCCCCGCCTGGGCCCGGCCGAAGCCGGCGACGAGCCGGTGCTGCTGGCGGCCGAGGCGTCGGAGGCGGCGGTGCTCGTCTGCCCCGACCGGGCGGCGGCGGGACGCCACGCCATGGCCCAGCTCGAGCCGCCGCCCGATCTCTTCCTGCTCGACGACGGCTTCTCCCACGTCCGGCTGGCGCGCGACCTCGACCTGCTCGCCTTCCCGGCGGCGGACCCGTTCGGCGGCGGGCGGCTGGCCCCCGGCGGGCGGCTGCGCGAGCCCCTCGCCTCGGCGGCAGAGGCCGACGCCGTGCTGCTGACCGGCGATCCGGAGCGCATCGCGCCGGAGGACGGCCGTGCGCTGGCGCGGGCGCTCGAGCCGTTCGGTTTCCGCGGCGAAGGGTTCGTCGCGCCGATCCACCCGCTGCCGGCAGAGACCGAGGACGGTGCTGCGCTGGCCGCCGGAACCGGGGTGCTCCTGGTCTCCGGCGTGGCGCGACCCCGAGGGGTCCGCCGCGCGGCGGTGGCGGTGGGGCTCACGGTGCTCGCGGAGCTCTCCTTCGGCGACCACCACACCTACCCGGCGGCATCCCTGCAGAAGATCGCCCGCCGCTTCCGGGAGAGCGGCGCCGCGGCCGTGGCGACCACCGCCAAGGACCGGGTGAAGCTCGCCGGCCGCCTCGACCTGCCGCTGGCGACGATCCCGGTCGCCTGCGAGCCGGAGGCCGGCTTCTTCACCTGGCTCGACCGCTGGCTCGACAACCGGCTCGACCGGATCCCCTCGCCGCCCGCGGAGGCGCCATGAAGCAGGCGCCCGTCCGGCACCTGGTCGAGTACACCGCCTTCCTGGTGGTCAAGGGGGTGGTGCGCGCCCTCCCCCACACGGCCGCCCGGTCGGCGGGCCGCCGGATCGGCGCCCTCGCCTGGCGGCTCCTCCGCCGCCACCGGCGGATCGCCGAGGACAACCTGGCCCACGCCCTGCCAGAGCTGGAGCCGGACGAGCGCCGGCGGATCGCCCGCGGCGCCTTCGAGCACTTCGGCATGGCCATGACCGATGCCGTCTCCGCCGGCCGGTTCGGCCTCGAGGCGCTCTGCCAGCGGCTGGAGCTGGTCGGCTGGGAGCACCTCCAGGAAGCGGAGGAGCGCTCGGCCGAACGGGCCGGCGGCGGGGTGCTGGCGCTCACCGCCCACCTGGGCCTGTGGGAGATGGCAGCCTATCCGGTGGGCGTCTACGGCGGGCCGCTCCACGCCGTCGGCCGGCCGCTCGACAACCCGTGGCTCGACCGCGAGCTGGTGCGCAACAGGAAGCGCCACGGCAACGAGCTGATCCCCAAGCACGGCGCCGTCCGCCGGATGCTCCGCGCCCTCTCCCAGGGCGACCGCGTGGGCCTGCTGATCGACCAGCGCGCCCGCCCCGGCGAGGGCATCTGGGTGCCCTTCTTCGGCCGGCCGGCCTACACCACGCCGATCCTGGCGCGCCTCTCCCTGCGCACCGGCACCCCGGTGGTCTCGGTCTACGGGTTCGCCGCGCCCGGCGGCCGCTACCGGGTGGAGGTGCAGCCGGCGATCTACCCCGAAGCGGTGACCGCCGACGGCTTCACCGGCGAGGCGGCGGTGGCGGAGCTGACCCGCCGCTACATGGCCGACGCGGAGCGGATGATCCGCCGCCACCCGGACCAGTGGCTGTGGATGCACGAGCGTTGGAAGGTCCCCCGGGGCGAGAGCCTGCCGCCCGAGCCTCCGCCGGGAGAGCTGCTAGACTGACTCGCTCACCGCGATCCGCTCGATGCCTCCCCGCCCACGCCCTCTCCGCTCGCTTCCCCGCCGGCCGCTCCTGGCGGCCGTCCTGCCCGCCCTGCTGGCCATCGCAGCCTGCGGCGGCGGCCGCGGCGACCGGGTCCCCCGGGGATTGACCTTCGCCGGGGCCACCGCCCAGGTCGAACCGCTCCTCGAGCGCCTGGAGGGCCTGACCGGCACGCCCGCCGCCGAGGACGCGGCCCGGCTGCGCCAGCGCCTCGCCGGCTGCGAGCGCTTCTTCGCCCACTGCACGGCCGACGACGCCACCGGGTCGAGCGGCAAAGCGGCGAGCGATGACAAAGATGGGGACGGGGCGAAAGCGACCGGAGGCCTCTTCTCGGCGGCCACCTGCGACGTCGTCGGCGCCGTCGCGTGCGCCGACGACGGCCTGCCGGGCTGGGCCGAAGCGCTCCGCGGCGACGCCGGCTGGGTGTTCGCCGGCAGCCCGGGCTCCGGCCACTGGCTCGTGGTCCGCGGCACCACCGCGGACAACGGGTCGGTCACCCTCGACGGCGAGGCCTATCCGGCCGGGATCGAGGGCCCCGTCTCCCTGCTCCTGCCGGCGAGCGAGCCCGCCGGGCCGCCGCGGATGAGCGGCTCCGAGAGCCTGATCCACGTGCGCCTGCGCCCCGACGGCGGCCTCAACCTGGCCCGGTTCATCCAGGGCGGCGACTGGGGCGCCCGGCTGTACCGCCTGCAGAGCAAGCTGTTCGAAGGCACCGCCCTGAGCGGCGTCTGGGAGCTGGCGCTCTACACGCCGTCGAAGGGCGAGCGCATCCCGCCCATGGCTCTCGCCCTGGACATCAAGGACCGGGACCTGGCGGTCCAGGTGATGGAGAAGTTCCTCTCCGACCTGATGGACACCTGGCCGGCGCGGCGCACCGACTACCAGCTCGGCGAGTGGACCGGCGCCTGCCTGAGCAACGTCCGGGTGATGCCCGAGCTCGCTCCCTGCTACGTGGCCACGGACGACACCCTGGTGATCGGCTGGAACGCGGAGAGCGTCGAGCACGCCCTGGCCGGTACGACGAATCCGGGCGGTGCGCTGTCGGCGCCAAAACACGCCTGGTCAACCCGCGCCTGGTCCACCGAGGGCAGCGAGGCGCGGATCTACCTCTCCCGGATGCCCCAGGCCGACGCCCTCCTGGCAGAGGCTTCGGGCACGACCCCGCTCCCCCGGTCGTTCTACCCGTGGAATCTCCTGGACGTCCGCGGGCGGCGCGGCGCGGACAGCTACCTGTTCCAAGCGGAGCTCGAGGCGCCGTGAAGCTCTCCCGCCCCCTGGTGATCCGCCTGGCGATCCTCCTGGTCCTGGTGGCCGTCGCCGTGGTCCTGTTCCTGCGCACGGTACCGCGCGTGACCCGCTACCGCGCCGTCGACGCGGTCTGCGCCGCGGTCGACCGGGGCGAGTGGCAGACCGCGATCGACCAGAGCGAAGGGTTGACGGGGCCCGACCCGGCGGGCCTGCGCGCCGCCCAGTGCCGCTGCCGGGCGATGCTCGCGACCGACGACAAGGACGGCTGCGTCGACCTGCTGGAGGGCCTGCTGGACGACCCCCGGACCGGCGACTGGCTGCCGGCGCCGGAGCTGACCGGCATGGTCGTGGCGCTGCGCGGTGAGCGGGGCCAGCCCCAGCGCGCCGCCGAGCTGGCCCACCGGGGCGCTCTCGAATATCCGCAGAACGCGCTCCTACTGATGCAGGAGCTGGTCTTTCGCAGCCAGACCGAGGATGAGCAGTCGGTGCTCCAGGAGATGGAGAAGCGCATCCCGGAGGCGGGACCGGCGGCCCCGCTGCTCCGCCTGCGCCTGGCAGAGCGGTACCTGACACGGGAAGAGTGGGATGCGGCCAGCGAGCTGATCGGCCACGACCCCGATGCGTTCCCGTCAGAGCTGGCCGGCCTCTGGTTCTCGGTCGAGACCCGGGTCCTGGCCGGCCAGGGGAATGTCCAGGAGATGGACGCCACCTTCGACGAGTGGCGCCGGCGGGGTGGCGACGCGCTCACCCTGAAGGCACTCCACGCCCTGCTCCGCAGTCTTTACCAGCTCGACGATCCGGGTCGCTCGACCCTCGACATGCTCCGCGACGTGGTCGCCCACGGCGACGAGCTGAACGACGAGGTGCTGCTGCGACGCGTCTACCGCCGTCTGATCGGCACCCTGGTCGTCTCCCGCCACTACGACGAGGCCCTGAAGACCTACGACGACGCGGTGGCCAAGGTCGGTGAGCTGGGGATGATCACCCGCGAGGACATCCTGCGCTCGGAGACCCGCACCCTGCTCGGCGAGGACCGGCTCGCCGCCCTGCGCGGCACGGTCCGGCTCCACGTCGACAAGCCGCGCCCCGGGGACACCCTGCTGGTGACTCCGGACATCGACCAGCCGGAGGACACCGACTACGTGGCGCTGCCGGTGCCCGCGTCCGGCACCGTCGAGGTCGACCGGGGCATCGGCACCTGGCCCCAGCGCTGGGTGCTGCACGACGCCGCGGGCCGGGTGGCGGGCTCGGGCGCGGTCTGGCCGCGGCCGGAGTCCCCGGTCGACGTCACCGTCGAACGGCGGGTTCCCGAGGCGCCTGTGGCGGCCGTGTCCCTCCCCTTGGCGGAAGATCAAGCAGACGAGGGTTCCGCGGCGCCGGCCGGCGGCCGCCGGGTGTTCCAGGTGATCCTCGACTGCGCTGACTGGCGGCTGGTCCAGTACGGCCGGGCCCGCGGCGAGCTGCCCTTCTTCGACCGGGCGATCCGGGACGGCCGGCGGACGGTGCTCGACAGCGTCCCGCCGTTCACCGCGGTCGCGGTGGCCAAGCTGGTCTACCCCGAGAAGGTGGGCATCCGCTCGGTCACCGACCTGGTCCACCAGCTCGGCGGCGAGATCGAAGGCCTCAACTTCGTCGGCCGCAACCCGTTCGGGGCCCTCGACTGGGTGCTCCCGGCGCAGCGCCAGCTCTTCGAGACCTTCGCCGAGCACGGGTACAGCACGGTCAACCTGCTGCGCTCCCACGGCCTGCTCAAGGTGGGGCGCCAGGCCCAGATCCTCGGCCCGGGCGACACGGTCCGCCAGCTCGAAGGCTACGAGGGATCCCGGGCGCTGACGCCGGACGAGGAGGAGCTGCTCGGCAACCCGAGCGACGTTCCGGCCGACCTGCTGGCAGAGATGGCGGCCGACTTCGATGTGCTCGACCGCCTCGCGGAGGAGGAGACGATCGACTTCGTCGCCCTGCGGGTCGCTTCACTCGACCTGATGACCCACAGCCAGTTCCAGACCATGAACCGCACAGAGCAGGACGACGGCGACGTCCTCCTCTACCGGGTCTACCGCTACATGGACCACCGGCTCGCCGGACTGGCCCGCCGGCTACACCCCGGCGACGCCCTCGTCGTCATGTCCGACCACGGCATCCGCACCCCGATGGAACACGACCGGCGGGCGCTCTTCGTCGCCGTCGGTGACGACGTGCGGCCCGGGCGGATCGAAGGATCACCGCCCATCCGCCAAGTCACCGGCTGGATCGCCGACCTGATGGGAGTGCCGACCGAATGGCCCGGCGCCCGAACCGCAGACTGGATCACCCGCCCCCCGGCCAAAGCATCGATGCCTAATCCGGCGGCCCGAGCTCGAACAGCGGGTCCCCACCCTCCACCGCCTGGCCCGCCGTGACGTGGATCTTGCCGATCTTCCCGGCGCGCTCCGCGGCGATCTCGTTCTCCATCTTCATCGCCTCGAGCACCACGACGCCCTGGCCGGCCTCGACCTCTTCGCCCTCTTCCACCAGCAGCGCCACCACCCGGCCGGGCATGTAGGCGGTGACGCTCTCCGCTCCGCCGCCGGCGGCCGCGCCGTGGGCCGCGCGGGCGAGGTGAGTCAGGGGATCGGTGACCTCGACCGCGTAGCTGGCCCGGGCGGTGGAGACGGCGTAGCGCTCGCCCCGGTCCCGGCGCACGGCCACCTCGTGCTGGGTGCCGTCGACGATCAGGCTCCACAGGCCGCCCCGGTCGCGCAGCCGGGAGGCCCCGACCGTGTGCTCGGTCTCCCCGACGGTCACCCGGTAGCGGTCGCCGTCCCGCTCGATGCGGACAGTCTCCTCCCGCTCTCCCTGGCGGACGATCAGCTCCACGATCCACCTCCCACCGCCTCGCGCCGGCCCGCCCAGGACCAGGCGGTGCGCCGCCTCGTGCCACCCGCCGGCGCCTGGCCCGGCTCCCTCTCCCCGTCGGCGGTGCCGGCCGCCCGCCGCAGGGCGCGCTCGTGGTGCGCCAGGGCGGCGGCGATCAGCGCCAGGTCGGGCGGCTCGCCCTCCGCCGCCGGGTCCGGCGGCGGCAGCTCGCCGGCGGCGAGCTTGCGGTCGAGCATGGCGATGTCCAGCCGGCCGGCGCGGAAGTCCTCGTCCCGGAGCAGGGCACGGAAGAGCGGCACGGTGGTCTCGATCCCCTCCATGCGCAGCTCGACCAGGGCCCGGTCCAGCCGCGCCATCGCCTGGGTGCGGTCCCGGCCCCAGACGATCAGCTTGGAGACCATCGGGTCGTAGTGGATGGTCACCTCGCCGCCCTCGGCCACGCCGCAGTCGTTGCGCACGCCGGGCCCCTCGGGCAGCCGGAGCAGGTCGATCCGGCCCGGCGACGGCGTGAACCCCCGGTACGGGCTCTCGGCGTAGACCCGGACCTCGATGGCGTGGCCCCGCGGCTCGATCCAGTCGTGCTCGTCGAACGGCGGTCCGAGGGGCTTGCCCTCGGCCACCCGGATCTGCTGCTCCACCAGGTCGACCCCGGTGACCAACTCGGTGACCGGATGCTCCACCTGGAGGCGGGTGTTCATCTCCAGGAAATAGAACTCCCCCGACGCGTCGAGCAGGAACTCGACCGTCCCTGCGTTGGTGTAGCCGACCGCCTCCGCCGCCCGGATCGCCGCCTCGCCCATGCGGCGCCGGAGCTCCGGGCCGACCACCGGCGACGGCGCCTCCTCGACCACCTTCTGGTGGCGGCGCTGGAGCGAGCACTCCCGCTCCCCCAGGGAGACCACCCGGCCGTTGGCGTCGCCCAGCACCTGGATCTCCACGTGGCGGGGCTCGACGATGTACTTCTCCAGGTAGACGGCGTCGTCGCCGAAGCTGGCCGCCGCCTCCGAGCGTGCCGCCCGGTAGGAGCCCGGCAGATCGTCCGGGCCGTCGATCCGGCGCATCCCCTTGCCGCCGCCGCCCGCCGCCGCTTTGAGCATCACCGGGTAGCCGATCGCCTCCGCGGCCGCCGCCGCGGCGTCCAGGTCGGCCAGCGGATCGCGGCCGCCCGGCACCACGGGCACGCCGGCGTCCATCATCCGGCGCCGGCTCTCCACCTTGGAGCCCATGATCGCGATCGCCTCCGGCGGCGGACCGATGAAGAGCACGCCCGCGTCCCGGCAGGCGGCGGCGAACTCGGCGTTCTCGGACAGGAAGCCGTAGCCGGGATGGATCGCGTCCGCCCCGATGCGGACGGCGAGGTCGATGATCGCGTCGCCCCGGAGGTAGCTCTCGCGCGAGGCGGCCGGGCCGATCGGGTAGGCCTCGTCCGCCAGCACCACCGGCAGGGCCGCGCGGTCCGGCTCCGAGTAGACGACCGCTCCGCGGATCCCCAGGTCGGCGCAGCCGCGCAGGACGCGGACGGCGATCTCGCCCCGGTTGGCGACCAGGATCTTGCGGATCGAACGCTCTTTCGCAGTGCTCGTCATGAAGCCGAAATCGTATCAGCGCCATCGGCTCCATCAGCGCCATCAGCGGCGATTGCTCCGGCCGACCGCTCGGCGGGCGCCACCAGCAAGCAGAGCGCCGCCAGGCCGATCAGCCCGAGGCCGGCGACGGCGCTCGACAGCCAGAGCGGCCGCCGGTCGACCCAGAGCCGCAGCCGGTGGCTGCCGGCGGGAACGCGCACACCGATGCGGTAGAGGTTCGCCGGCTCGACGGCGGCCGGCGCGCCGTCGACGGTCGCCCGCCACAGGGGCAACTGGGCGCGCTGGAGGACGACCACGCCGCGCACCGGGCTGTCCACTGCCAGGTCGACGCGCTCCGGCCCGCGGGAGAGCACGCGCACCCGGCCGGCCGGCGCCCCCGGCCGGCGCTTCCGGGCCCGCGCCGCCAGGTCCGCCGGGGACGGGGCCACCGCGTCCTCGCCGCCGGGCAGGATCACCTGCCGCTCGGGGTCGAAGGCCGGCGCGAGGAACAGCTTGCGCGCCGCGTTCAGGTGGGGCACCGGCAGGATCGTTTCGGCGAACAGCACCCGCGGGGCGGCGTGCGGCAGCCGGTAGACGAAGACCGGCTGGATCAGCCCGGGCAACCGCCCGGCGAGGACTGCCGTCGCGGGATCCGACCGCGGCGGTACACCCCGGAGCGGGCGTTCGAGGATCACCGTGTCGATGCCCCAGCGGGACAGGGCCCGGAGGCGCGTCGCGTCGTCCGGAGCCCTGCGCACCAGGCCGGTGGCGAGCCGGCCCAGGTAGGACTCGAGCCCCTCCGGCGAACGGTCGAGGTCGTAGCGAAGCCCCTGGAGGACACCCGAGAACGGGTAGAGCGCCTGGTGGTCCTGGCGGATGATCCACTGGGCCCGGTTGTCCGGTCCGACCGCCCGCGGCGACCGGCCGAAGAGGCCCAGGTACTCGCCGTGGGCGACCACCGCGTCCGCAGGCACCGCGCGGAGAGCCGGCGGCGCCACCCGGTAGAGCGCCGCGTCGTCGGTCACCGCCAAGGAGCGGAGCAGGTAGGCCTGGCCGGCGGCGTGGACAGCGAGGAGCAGGGCGGCGCCGGCGAGCGGCCGCGTCCGGCACAGGCCGACGGCGGCGAGGAGCGCCGCCGCGACCCCCACCGACGCCACGGTCGTCGCCAGCCACCGGGCCCGCTCCGCCGCCGCCAGGAAGGGAGTCCAGTCCTTGGGCGCGAGCGCCAGGATGATGGCGTCGAACCGCGCCGGCGCCAGGACCAGGACCAGCCAGACCCCCCCCAGCGTCGCCCCCAGGACCGCCAGCACGATGGCGAGTGGGCGAAGCCGCACGCGTCCCTCCCCGGCGAGCGCCGCGCCCACGGTCCGCTCGAACCCGATCGCGCACAGGAGCGCCGCCCCCGCGGCGACCAGCGGCCAGAGCTTGACCGGGTAGCGGAACAGCCCCGCCCCCGGCAGCTTGAACAGCCAGCGCGCCGCCGGGTTGTAGCCGCCCATGGCGAGGAACAGGCCCGCCGCCACCCACCCCCACGCCCACCACGCCGCCCGGCTCCGGGGCCGTCCGGACGCCACCACCAGGCCGAGCGCCAGCAGGCCCGGCGACAGGGAGAGGAAGAGCGGCAGCTTGCCGGCGAAGAAGCCGACCCCCCAGAAACCCCCGGCGCCGAGCCGGTCCACCCGGCCGAAGGCTAGCGGCACCAGCCACTCCAGCGCCTGGGCCGGTTGCCAGGCCGCCACCGTGCTGCCCCAGGAGGCGTAGCCGGCGACCCCCCGGTAGGAGGTCGGCAGGATGCGGAGCAGCTCGACGATCTGGGGCAGGCCCAGGCAGGTGCCGAAGGCGAGCGCCGCCGCCAGGACGGCCGCCGGCCGCGCCGGCGGGCGCCCCCCGTGGCGTACCAGCAGGGCACTGCCGGCGAGCGCCGCGCCGAGCAGCGCCATGAGCGGCTCGCCGGAGACCAGGAGCAGCGCCCAGATCAGGCCGGCCGCCGCCGGCGTCCAGCGTGACGGCCGCTCCTCCTCCGCCGTCTCGACCGCCCGCAGCACCGCCGCCACCAGCGCCGGGACCAGGGCGGCGCCGGCGATCAGGTTATAGAGGTTGAGCTGGGAGAGCATGTAGCCGCTCGAGCCGAAGCACACCCCGGCCGCCCAGGAGGACGGCCGCGACAGCCCCCAGGCGCGCGCCATCCAGTAGGCGGCCACCGGCGCCAGCAGCAGGTGGATCCAGAAGTGGGCGTTGAACGCCCAGAACAGCGGCGCCACCAGGAAGAGCAGGTTGTCGGGGTAGAACGGCAGCGCGTTCGGGTTCCCGGCCAGCGGCTGGCCGCCCAGGCGCCCCGGGTCGATCAGCGGGAAGGCGCCGGCTTCGAACGCCCGCACCAGGGGGATCTTGAGCATCAGGTGGACCTGGAGCACGTCCCGCAGGATCAGCGTCCCCGAGCCGGTGATGAGGGGCAGCATCAGGAGCGCCAGGACGGCGAGCGCGGGCACCCCGAAGAGCAGCAGGTCCCGGGTCCGGCGCGACAGCGGTCGGTGAGGGCTCATCGGCCGGCCAGTCTATCCGCACGGCCCGACCGGTCCGACCGGGCGGGCGGGTTCCGCCGCCGTGGGGAATCCGTACAATAGGCGCCCGTGCAACGTCCCGAACGGCCGGCCCGGCCCGACGTCCCGTCCCGCCCGGGGGCCCCGCCCCGGGTGCCGAGGAGCGCCCGATGATCCGCGGGCTCCTGGTCTCCCTGCGCCCGCGCCAGTGGGTGAAAAACACGTTCACCCTGGCGCCGCTGGTCTTCGCCAAGGACCTGTTCGATCCGTCCGCGCTCACCCGGGGGGTGGCGGTCTTCGCCGCCTTCTGCGCGGTGTCGAGCGCGGTCTACCTGGTCAACGACATCCGCGACCGGGAGAGCGACCGCCGCCATCCGCTCAAGCGCCACCGGCCGCTCGCCGCGGGCACCCTGCCGGTGAGCGCGGCGGCGGTGGCGGCCGCCGCGCTGGCGGCCGGCGGGGCGGCGCTGGCCTGGCCCCTCGGCGCCGGAGTGCTCACCGTCCTCGCCGTCTACGCCGGCCTCAACGTGCTCTACTCCGCGGGGCTCAAGCACGTGGTCATCCTGGACGTCATGATCATCGCCATCGGCTTCGTGCTGCGGGTGCTGGCCGGCGGCTTCGCCGTCCGCGTCCAGGTGTCGAGCTGGCTGCTGCTCTGCACCATCTTCCTGGCCCTGTTCCTCGCCTTCTCCAAGCGCCGGCACGAGCTCATCCTGCTGGCGGACGAAGCGGCCGACCAGCGCAAGGTCCTGTCCGACTACAACCCCACCTTCCTCGACCAGATGATCAACGTGGTGACCGCCGGCACGGTGGTCTCCTACGCCCTCTACGCCGTCTCGCCGGAGACCGCGGCGCGCTTCCACAGCGAGGCGTTGGTCTACACCGTGCCGCTGGTGCTGTTCGGCATCTTCCGGTACCTCTACCTGATCTACCAGGCGCCGGAAGAGCGCAACCCGACCGAGGCGGTTCTCTCCGACCTGCCGTTCCTGGCCAACCTGGCGCTCTGGTGCCTGGTGGTGATCTGGATCCTCTACGGCGCCTGACCCGGCGGCACCGATCGACACTTCGTAATACCATCCCGCCCATGAGCCAGGCGCAACCGCACCCGACCCCCGGCCCGCCGGACGCCGGAGCCACCGGCGCTGCCGGAGCCGTCGACAAGACGCCGCTCGTCTCCGTCGTCATGCCCTGCCTGAACGAGGAGGAAGGGGTCGGCCGGTGCGTCGAGACGGCGCTCGCGGCGCTCGCGGAGATGGGCGTCTCGGGCGAGGTGGTGGTGGTGGACAACGGCTCCACCGACCGCTCGGCGGAGATCGCCCGGGCGGCGGGCGCGCGAGTGGTCGACGAGCCGCGGCGCGGCTACGGCTCCGCCTACCTGCGCGGGTTCGAGGAGGCACGGGGACGCTTCCTGGTCATGGGCGACGCGGACAGGACCTACCCGTTCGAGGACCTGGCCCGGTTCCTCGAGCCGCTGATCGAGGGCCGGTGCGACATGGTCATGGGCGACCGCCTCGGCGGCGACATCCTGCCGGGGGCCATGCCCTGGACCCACCGCTGGATCGGCAATCCGATCCTCTCCGGCATGCTCCGCCTGCTCTTCCACACCCGGATCGCGGACTCCCACTGCGGCATGCGGGCGCTGACCCGGGAGGCCTACGACCGGCTGGCGCTCCGCACCACCGGCATGGAGTTCGCCTCGGAGATGGTCGTCTCCGCCCTGCGCGAGCATCTGACGATCGAAGAGATCCCGATCACCTACCACCCGCGGGAGGGGGAGTCCAAGCTCTCCGGCCTCCGCGACGCCTGGCGCCACGTGCGCTTCATGCTGCTCTACTCGCCGAGCTACCTGTTCCAGCTCCCGGGCATGCTGCTGATGGCGGTGGGCGCGTTCCTGGTGCTCGCGCTCGCCGGCGGCCCCCGGGACCTCTTCGGCCACCGCTGGGACTACCACCCGCTGCTGTTCGGCGCCATCGCCCTGATCGTCGGCTACCAGCTCGTCCTGTTCGACACCTTCGCCAAGATCTTCGCCGTCGGCGCCGGGCTCGCCCGCCCGGGGCGCTGGGTGCGCTGGGTCGAGGAGCTGTTCTCCTTGGAGCGCGGGCTGATCCTGGGCGGCGTGGTCTTCCTGCTCGGCCTCGGCCTCGAGGTCAAGATCGTCGTCGACTGGATCCGCGCCGGCTTCGGCGAGCTGTTCGCGGTTCGCGGCGTGGTCATCGGCATGGCCGCCATGGTGCTCGGCCTCCAGACCGTGTTCGGCTCGTTTCTGGTCAGCCTGATGTTGATCGAGCGGCGATGAACGCGGCCGACTCCAGGAGGCTGGCCGGAGAGCCGGTGCCGTGCCCGCTGTGCGGCTGCCTGGAGGGGAAGACGGTCCACGCCGAGAGCTGGATCACGGTCCGGCGGTGCGCGGCGTGCCGGTTCCTGTTCACCCTGGAGCGCAGCGGCGATTTCCGCGACGACCGGTTGGGCCTGGAGATCGAGGAGTTCTACCGCTGGCTGGACGCCAGCCGCGGGCAACGGGCGCCCCTGCTGACCGAGCGGCTCGAACAGATCGCCCACGATTTCGGCCTCGGCCCCGAGCTGTCGGTCCTCGAGGTCGGCACCGGCGCCGGCGCCCTGGCACAGGCATGCGCCACCCTCGGCCATCGCTACACCGGCCTGGAGCCCTTCCTGGGCGAGCGCTTCGAGCAGACCGCCCTGGCCGACGCACCCGGGATCGCGATCCATCCGATCCGGCTGGAGGACTACCGTCCGCGGGAGCGGTTCCACGTGGCGGTGATGGACAACGTCCTCGAGCACCTCGCCGATCCGGTGGGCGCCGTGCGCAAGCTGCTCGACCTGCTGCACCCCGGCGGCGTCCTCTGGGCGCAGGTTCCCAACGAGGCGAATCTCGTCCTCAAGCACAAGCTCCTGTCCCGGCTCAAGGAGCGGCGGATCACCTTCCCGGGGCACGTCAATCTGTTCACCGCCCAGAGCCTCGCCCGGTGCCTGCGGACGGGAGGGGCGGCGAACGTGGAGATCCGGTCGACGAGCGCTTCGCACCCTGTGCTGACGCGCTTGCTCCTGATGCGGGAGCCAGGGCCGGTGCTCGGCGCCGTGATGTCGTTCCTCCGGGTGACGCGGCTGGACATCCACCTCGGGCGGGCCTACTGGCTGGACGCCTACGGCCAGCCGGAGCCGCGGGAGGGGAGTTGACCGACGCGGAAAGAGGGACGTCGCGCCCCGAGCTGTCGGTCGTCCTGTTGACCAAGAATGCAGGGAACCGGTTCGCGGCGGTGCTCGGCGCCCTGTTCTCGTGCCGCTCGATCGACCGTGCCGAGGTGCTGCTGATCGACTCGGGATCGACCGACGCCACGCTGGCGACCGCCGCCTCGTATCCGGTGGCCGTCCATCGCATCCCGCCGGAGCAGTTCGGGCACGGCAAGACGCGGAACCTGGGTGCCTCGCTGGCGCGGGGAAGGATCCTCGTCTACCTGGTCCAGGACGCAGAGCCTGCCGACGCCGCGTTTCTCGACCGTCTGACAGCCCCGCTCCGCCGCGACCCCGGGCTCGCGGCGACCTACGGGCGCCAGGTCCCCCGCCCGGACGCTTCGCCGGTGGAGGTGGAGTTCCTGCGCCACACGTACCCGCCGGGGGCGTCCGTGCGCCAGCTCGGCCGGACCGACGATCGGTTGACGATCGGCGCCGTCTTCTTCTCCAACGTCGCCTCGGCGATCCGCCGGGACATGTGGCAGCGGTTCGCCTTCGACGAAGACCTGATCATGAGCGAAGACCAGGAATGGGCCCGGCGCGTTCTCCTGGCGGGGTACCGCATCGCCTACTGTCCGGAAGCGGTGGTGGTCCACTCGCACGGCTACCCTCTGCTGAAAGTCTTTCAACGCAACTTCGACAGCGGACACTCTCTGGTCGGAATCGTCCACGACCGGGCGCCTGGGATGGTGGCCTACGAGCTCCGGTTCCTGGCCGCCGCCGCGGCCGGGCTGGTGCGCCGCCGCAAGCTGCTCTGGATTCCATGGCTCCTGGTCCACGAGGCGGCGCGGGTCGCCGGCTTCGCCCTCGGCCGGTACGCCCGGCTGCTGCCTGATAGCTGGTGCCGGAAGCTGAGCCTGCACACGGCGTACTGGACGAGGAGACCCACCGACGGCTCCGTCTGAGCCGGCTGTGGTAAGTGTTCCCGCCAATGGTCCTGTTCAGCCTCCTCGGCGCCGCGCTGACCGCCCTGTGCCTGTCGCTCCTCGGTCTGGGTGGCTACCTCCTCGCACTCCGCGTGGTCGGCTGGCCGAGCGCCGTAGAGGAACCGGACGATCGACCGGACCTCCTGACCTTCGCCGTCGCCACCCTGCTGCTGACGCTGGCTGAGGCGGTGGCGATCGCGCTGGTTCTCGGCGCGCTCGGCCTGCTCCGACTGGAGCTCGCTCTGGCGCTCCAGACGATCCTCGTCTTCGTCCTCTACCGTGGGCTACGACGCCGCGGCCTCGCGGGCGACGAGTTGCTGGCTCCGGCGCGGCTTCTCTGCCGGCGGTCGTGGCAGAGTCTGCGCAGCCACCCGGTGCTGTCGTTGATCGCCTTGCACGCCGCCGGCACCGAGCTCCTCCGGGGTCTCCTCCTGCCACCGCTGTCCTGGGACAGCCTGATGTACCACGTCTTCCTCGCGGCCACATGGCTCCAACGGCACCACTTCGGACCGTTCCCCGCGCGCCACCCCATCAGCTTCTACGAGCTCATGCCGGGGGACGGGTCGCTCTGGCTCTGGTGGTGGATGGCGCCTTCGCACAGCGAGCTCTACCTCGGCCTGGCGACCGTGCTCCAGTGGCTCCTGCTCGGCCTGGCCGTCGGCGCGTTCGCCCGCGAGCTCGGCGCCCGACGATCTTGGCCGATCGCGGCCTTTCTGACCCTCTTGACCCCGACGGTGGTCCGCTTCGTGGCAGCCCAGTACGTCGACATCGCGGTCGGGGCCTTTCTGGTGAGCGGAAGCTACTTCGCCATCCGCTGGCTGCGGTCCGCCCGGACATCTGATGCGCTGCTCGTGGCGGTCGCTGCCGGCCTCGCGGCCGGAACAAAGGTCCTGGCGCTTCCGTCCGCGGGGGCCCTGGGGCTCCTCGCCCTGGTGCTCGCCCGGGGATCGTGGCGTCGGCGCGTCCCGCAACTCGTGCTGATGGCCGTGCTCGCCGCCGCCTTCGGCGGGTATTTCTACGCGCGCAACCTGACCCTCGGAGGAGGACTCTTCGGGTACGCCTGCGCGAGCCAGGACTCGTCGGCCGCGGGAACGGCGCTGGGGACGTTTCCCAGCGCCCTGTCGCCGGCCGCGCACGTGCACGAGTTGCTGGCGGATCACTCGCTGATCGGAGCGTTTCTCGGCATCAACCGGCCGACCATGGTCGAGCTGGGAATCGGCCCTCAGAGCCTGCTGCTGCTCCTGGTTCTCCTGCCGCTCCCGGCGCTCTTCCGGAGCGACCAGCGAACTGCCGCCTGGCTGGCGTGGGGACAGGTCGCCATGATGGCGTTCGTCTGGTGGACGCTGACCAGCGCGACCCATGGCCACATCTTCGCCAACATCCGCTACCTGATCGGCGGCATCGGCTTGCTCTTCGCCGCCGCCGTCGCCCTCGGCGAGCGCCATCTGACGGCCGGCTGGCTCCGTGGCCTCGCCATCGTCCTGGCGATCCAGGACCTCTTGATGCTCAATCCGCGGATGTCGTACCCGGTTCGTTTGCTCTTGGCGGTGGCACTGGTGGGCGCCGTCGCGCTGGCGGCGGCGCCGGGCTGGCGGCACCGGCTGGCCGAACAGTGGCGGCTCGTCGGGGCGGTCGTCGCGCTCTGCCTCCTGGCGATCGTGCCCTGGTGGGCGGCGTTCCGGATCCACGACCGGGAACGGGCCTTCCGCCAGGACTACATCGCCCATCTCTCCTCGACGCGCCTGTTCGCCGCGGGCTGGGGATGGCTCGACCGCAACGGGGGCTCCGGCACGGTGGCGGTGAGCCATGCGCCGGAGACGTACTTCGTCTACCCGGCGATGGGTCCCTACCTCGAGCGCCGCGCCGTCTACGTCAACGTCAACGCCGCCGACCACACCAACCCGCTGCTTTACCCGAGCTGCAAGACTCGGGTCGACCCGTCACCCGGGGCGTGGCTACAAAACCTGCGCAAGCAGAACGTTCGCTGGCTCTACGTCGCCCGCTACCCGGAGTTCGAGTTCCCCGCCGAGGACGCCTGGGCCCGTGCGCGGCCCGATCTGTTCACCCTGCGGTTCCAGGACCGGACCAACCGGATCTACGAGCTCTCCCCCTGAGCGCCCTGCGAGCATCGTTCCGCGCGGACCCGCCTGTCGAGGTCCTCCCAGTGCACCCGGTAGAGGGCGTGGAGGCCGCCCGAGGTGACCACCGTTGGTTCGAACACCTCTGGCAGCCCCTCCATCCACCGTTCCTCGACGGTTGTGCGGGGCGCCAGGGAGGCCACCGTATCGATTCGGGCATCGCGTAACCGCTCCAACCAGCACGCGCGGTTCGCCTGCGCCGCCACGGCGGCGCGATCCCAGTAGTCGATGACGGCACCGTTTGCCGCGACCGGCACGTACACCACCCGGTTCTGGAGCCGTTGTCCGAAGAGCGGGTAGAGATAGGCGTTGTGGCCCTCGCCCACGAAGCCGCAAGTCACCGCCAGGGTCCGAGGACGGCGACCGTCGACCGCCTGCCACAGAGGCCAGGCGGAGGCGTAGCGCGGGTGGAGCGCGTGGATCTGGTACGCGGGGTCCACCCAGTCGGCGGCGGCTTCGTACACCGCGTCCCGGAACCGTCCGCGCACCGCGTCGACCCCGGCGATCACGCCGCTGACCACAACCAACCCAACGAGGAGGCCGACGAGAGGCGATCGCCGCCCCGGCAGCCGGGCCAGCGCCAGGCCACAGCCGGCCCCGGCCGCGACCAGGAGAGCCACCAGCACCGTGGCCTCGGCTCCGGCCACGCTCCAGCCTCCGGGCAGGGCGAACAGCACTCCGGCGACGATGGCGACCGACCACAGCCCCCGCGGCAGCCGGCCGTCGATCCGGGAAGCGAGAACTCCCAGCGCGCCGAACGTCGGCGTCAGGTACCGGCCCGCCGTGGTCACCATGACGGTGGTCCGCACCACTTCCATGGCGCCGGACAGGAAGAGTCCCAGCAGGTAGAGCGCGCTACCCCACAGGAAGATCCCCGCCAAGCCGTCGCCCGGGCCGAGCCGACCGACGGCCGGCACCGCGAGCAGGAGCAGCACCACCGCACCGATCCCGGGGTTGAGGAAGCCTCCCAGGGGAGCCGGCCGCGAGACCAGAAACCAGAGCGCGTCGAGCGTCGACAGGCGTACCGCCGCATGTTGCACGAGCTCTTCAGTCACCCGCTCCGTCTCCAGATTGCCGGTAACGAGCTCGACCCCGGCCACCCGGACGCCGAACGGATAGATCGGCGACCCCCGCTCGATCCAGGAGCGGGCATAGCTGGGCACGGCGACCGTCGCAGCCAAACCGCAGGCGGCCAGGAACACCAGCCGGCGGCGCCCCGCAGGGCGGTGACAGACCAAGGAGACGACGAGCACCGCGCCGCCGAGCAGCAAGATCGGCAGCGCCGTGAGCTTGGTGCCCGCGGCGAGCGCGAGGCCCGCCAAGGCGAGGGACGTCTCGCTTGCCCGGCCTGACACCGCCCGCACCAGGAAGACCGCGCCCAGGAGAAAGGCGGCGAGCGTGACGTTGTCCACGTACGCGCTGCCCACATAGGCGAGCGCCGCCGGCATCGCCGCGACTGCAAGCGCCGAGAGCAGGGCCGGCGAACGACCGCCACCGAGCTCGCGGGCGGCGGCGTAGGTGGCTAGCGGGATCAGCGCCCAGACCCCGAGCGCGGCCGGCGCGAGGAGCGCGTCGCCGTGCAGAGGGAGCAGTGCCCACGACCACAGTACCTCGCCGGTGACCGGCAGGAAGCTGTAGGCCCCCCAGGCGTCCGGCGCTCGGAAGCCGGCGAATCCTCCGGCCTGCACCCAGTGGGCCGCCTTGACCAGGTGGTAGGTGAGGTCGTCCCAGCCGAGCGGCGGGCTGCCCAAAGCGCGGAAGAAGCGGGCGCCCGCGACCGCCGCCACCGCGCCGATCAGGAGACGCTGCCAGCGGTCCAACGACCGGAAGAACCCACCGACCCGCGCCGCGTCCCGACGGAGAGAGGCCAGCGGATGCGCGCGCCGCGCGACGGCGCCGTGCACGACCCAGGCGGCGGCCAGCCAGCCGACCACCACGACGGGGAGGCGGAAGGCGTGCAGGAGGCTGAGCAGCCAGAAGGAGGCGACCAGCAGCCAGAGACCGACCACCGCGGCGCCGCACCACCGGGTCGCCACCCGGGCATCCGGCAGCCAGCGCAAGGCGACCAGGAACCCGACCCAGACGACCGACCCGGCAAGGACCGCCGCCAGGGCACCGCGCACGACTGGGCCCCAGACGGTGGAGCCGAGCAGCAAGGCGCCGATCATCACGCCCTCAGCCGGAGAAGAATCCCGCGACGGCCTCGGCCACCGCCGCCACCTCCGCGTCCGTCAGCTCCGGGAACATGGGCAGGGAGAGGGCCCGCGCGGCGGCCCGCTCGGAGACCGGCAACGCCGCCCCGTCGCCGGCGAAGGCCGCGAGCGCCGGCTGCTTGTGGAGCGGGATCGGATAGTAGACGGCCGAGCCGATGTCCGCGTCCGCCAGGTGCTCCCGCAGGGCGTCACGCCGGTCGCTGAGCAGGGTGAACTGGTGGTAGACCGGCCCGGTCCCCGGAGCGTCGGCGGGCAGGTCGACGCCGGCGGCCCCTTCGAGCGCTTCGCGGTAGCGGCCGGCGATCTCCCGGCGCCGCCGGTTGGCGTCGTCGAGCAGGGGCAGGCGCAGGCCGAGCACCGCCGCCTGGAGCGCGTCGAGCCGGCTGTTGGTGCCGAGCTCGCCGTGGAAGTAGTGCTCCGTCCGGCCGTGGTTGGCGATCCGGCGTACCCGGTCGAGCAGCGCCGGGTCGTTGCCGGTGACCGCCCCCGCGTCCCCGAACGCACCCAGGTTCTTGGTCGGGTAGAAGCTGAAGCTGGCCAGCTCGCCGAAGCTCCCCACCTTCCGGCCGCCGACCGTCGCGCCGTGGGCCTGGGCCGCGTCCTCGAGCAGCCAGAGGCCGCGGCGCCGGCAGAGGGCGCCGAGCGCCTCGACGTCGAACGGCCGGCCGAACAGGTGGACCCCGATCACTCCGACGGTGCGCTCCGTGATCCGCTCCTCGACCGACGCCGGGTCCAGGTTGAGCGTTGCCGCCTCCACGTCCGCGAACACCGGCACACCGCCGGCCAGGGCAACCGAGGAACCGGTGGCGATGAAGGTGAAGGCCGGGACGATCACCTCGTCGCCCGGAGCCAGGTCGAGCGCGCGGAGCGCCACCACCAGGGCGTCGGTGCCGTTGGCCACGCCGACGCACCCGGCGGTGCCCAGATAGTCAGCGAAGGCCTCTTCGAAGAGGGTCACCTCCGGGCCGCCGATGAAGCCGGCGGAAGCGACCTGATCGGCCCAACGATCGACCAGGTCCGGGCCGATGCGGGCTGTGAGACGGGAGAGGTTGAACGGCGGGATGGTCATGGCGAAGCTCTCGATGCGTCCGGTGCGGGGACCGGCTCGTCCGATGGTGTTTCCGCGGCCGGGTGCAACGGCGCCCGGGTCCACGGCGTGGCGTAGAGGCCCAGCGTATCCCGGCCGAGCGTCACGTTGCCGCGCACTTTGAGCGTCAGGATGCGGCGGTAGGGTGAGCCCGGCCGCTCGACCGCGCGTAGCCAGCCGGGGAAGACCACCAGGTAGTCCGGCCGGCGCGTCTTGATGAAGTCCAGGACGCCGTCCTGCCAAGAGCCGCCGCCGGCCACCGCCCGGTGGACGAAGTCGTAGACCTCCGGGTCGCCGATCCCGGCCAGGTCGACGATCCGGTTGGGCAGGATGGCCGAGAGCGCGCCGATGTCCATGGTCGCCACGACCGCGCCCTCCGGCAGCCGCGCCGCGAGGAACCGCGCCATGCGCACGTCACCCCGCGCGATGTCCGAGACATTGCGCCCGTAGAGGACCGCGGTCCTGCCGAAGGAGACGGCGGTCGGCGCGAGCAGGAGCAGCAGGGCGGCCCCTGCCGCGAGCCGGCGGGGGACCGACCACCGTGGCCGCTCCCCGTCCGCCGGGACGATGCTCCCCCGGACCGCACGCTCCACGGGTTCCAGGCCGAGGACACCGAGCAGCACGACGACCGGCAGCAGCGGGAAGAGGTAGCGGCCGAAGTTGCCCACCAGCGGGCCGCCGCCCGGCGGCGTCAGGCAAGAGTAGGCCAACGGCAGCCCCGCGAGCCAGAGCGCCGGTAGCAGGCCCCGGTCCCGCGGCGTGCCGAGTCGCCGGATCAGCGCGACCGCGCCGGCGGGCGCCAGCACCGTGAGCCAGGGCTGGCTGCGCAGCAGGATGCCGAAGGCGACCTCGAGGTAGTGCAGGTCCGGCAGGTGCGGCCCCGCGCCGCCTTCGGTCTTCGCGGCCAGGGTCGTCGGCACGGGCGAGCCGCCGATCCAGACGAAGAGCAAGGCGACCGGCACCACCGTCAGGGCCGCCAGGCCGATCCCGGCGGCGAGCCGGCCGAGGGTGCCGCGCCCGGGCCGGCGCCACACCAGCGCTCCGCCCTCTGCCCGGCGGAAGACGAGCATCCGGTCGGCGGCGGCGCAGGCCAGCAGGAGCAAGCCCTCCGGCCGGGCCAGGGCCGCCACGCCGAGCACCGCCAGCGACAGCGGCGCCCGGCCGGCGTAGCCGCTCCGTTCGCGCAGATGGAGAAGCATGCCGGCCAGGGACAGGAAGACGAACAGGGAGATCTCCATCCCGGAGAGCGCCGACCAGGCCAGCCAGCCGGTGGCGAGGGTGAAGACCACGGCCAGCGCCGCCAGGGCCCGGTCGAGACCCAACCTGCGTCCCAGGGCCCAGACGAGCGCCGCGCCGCCCAGGTATAGGGCGACCCCGAGGAGCTCCATCCACAGCAGATCGCTCCCCGGAAGCAGGGTGGCGAGCGCCACCACCGCCGTCCACAGCGGCGCCGTCGAGCCCGCCACCAGCTCCCCGGGGTTGATCCCCAGGCCGTGGCCGGCCGCCAGGTTGCGGGCGAACGACAGATGGATCCAGGAATCGTCCAGGGGCAGGCCCAGGGAGCCGTCGAGCACGTAGAGCTGGGCCGCGGCAAAGACGCCGATCAGGGCCAGGGCGAGCAGCGCGAACGCCACCACGCCGGCCGGGTTCCGCACGCGGCGCGCCGCGGCGGGAGCGGAGCTGGTCTGTCGTGCGGGGGTCACCATCGGTCTGTTCGTCCGGCGCCGGCGAGGCTGCGAGCATATCCTCTCCCCAGCCCGCGACGGACCGCGAACGCGCCGCGGACCGGCCGCCGCGAGTGCTACAGTGCGAGGTTCCGCGGCCCGGAGCCGGCATCCCGTCGCCGCCCCATCCGCCGCCGAGCTATGCACCGCCTCCGCCGTCTCCTGGTCCTGTCGATCGCCGCCGCCTGTCTCGCCTGGGGAGCCCTCGAGCTCGCACCCCGGCTGTTCGAGGAGGGCGGCTCCCCGACCGTGGAGGCACCCGCCGGGCCCGCCGGGTTCTGGCATCTCGATCCGGCGATCGCTTCCGGGGCATCCGGAGCCGAGCCCGCGACCGAGCCGGCCGCGGACGACGACGCCTCGGCCGAGGCGCGGGCCCGCCTGATCTCCCTGCCCTATCTGAGCGGCCGGACCAGCGCCACCGGTGACCGCCCCCGCGGTGTCGTCCACTACGAGCCCGAGCACGCCCTCGACGGCCTGAACCTCTACAACTCCGGCCACGCCCCCGAAGCGATCCTGATGGACATGGCCGGCGACACCCTCCACCGCTGGCGCTACCCCTTCGAACGGGCCTTCCCCGACGTCCCGCCGACCACCGACACCGCCTTCTTCCGGCGGGTCAAGCTGCTGCCGGGAGGCCACCTGGCGGCGCTCTACCAGACCGGTGGCCTGATCTTCCTGGACCGCCGGTCTCGGCTGCTGGGGCGCTGCAGCGGAAACTTCTACAACGACTTCTGGCTCGGCGACGACGGCACCGCGTGGACCCTGGCCAAGTCCGCAGGCCCCCTGGGGACGAGCTCCGCCACCCGGCTCGACGACTTCCTGGTCGAGCTCCGGGTCGGCGACGGCGGCCGCTCCTGCGAGGAGGTCCGCCGGTTCTCGATCACCCGGGCGTTCGAGCGCTCGGACTTCGCCGGGCTGCTCCAGCCCATGGCCCCTGGGGGGGACGTGCTGCACTCGAATACGGTCGCCCGGATCGAGCGCGCCGTCGCCGGCGCCGACCCGGCCTTCGCCCCCGGCAACCTGCTGATCTCCTTGCGCGAGGTCGACGTGGTGGCGGTGGTCGATCCCACCACCGAACGTGTGGTCTGGGCACAGCGGGGACCCTGGCGGGGGCAGCACGAGCCGTCGCTCCTCGCCTCTGGCAAGCTGCTCCTGTTCGACAACCGGGGCGGCCCGGACGGCTCGTCCAGGATCGTCGAGGTGGACACCCGCTCCGGAGAGCTGACCTGGGTTTGGCCGCAAGGGCCGGATGGAACGGCCGACGCGAACGGCCGCCTGGCGTCGTCGATCGGCGGCTCCTGCGCCCGGCTCGCCAACGGCGACACCCTGGTCACCGAGTCGGTCCCCGGTCGCGCCTTCGAGCTCGATCCCGGGGGAGAAGTCGTCTGGGACTTCGAGACACCCCATCGCGCGGGACCGGAAGATTCGCTGGTCGCGATGTTGTTCGAGGTCCAGAGGCTTCCCCGCGACTCCTTCGAGGTACCGCCCGAATGACCCACTCCCTCCTGACCCTCCGGCTGCGCCGGATCTCCCGCCTTGCGCTCTACGGCAGCCTGGGGATGACCGCGGTGGTCGCGCTCGTGTTGCTCTATATCGCGAGCGCCCCGCTCCGTTCGGCACAAGCGCCATTCTGGAAGAACGTCGACTACAAAAGCCTCGAAGAGGTCCGGCTCCTGCGCCAGTACGTCCAGATCGACACGACGAAGAAGACCGGCTCGACGCTCGACGGCGCGCTCTTCCTCGCCCATCAGCTCGAGGCGGCCGGCGTGCCGTATCACCTCGAGTACCTCGGCTCGGACGACGCCAACCTCTGGGCGATCCTCGAAGGAGACGACCCCCACGCGATCGTCCTGCACCACCACATCGACGTGGAGGACATCCACTACCCGGACGCCTGGAAGCAAGACCCGTTCGGCGCCGAAATCCATACCCCCTGGCTTTATGGGCGGGGCACCTTCGACATGAAGAGCATCGGCATCGCCGAGCTCTTGGCCTTCCTCGATCTCGCCCGCTCGGGGCAGCACTTGAAGCGATCGGTCATCTTCCTGGCCACCGCGGGTGAGGAGACGGGAAGTGAGCTCGGTACCCAGTGGATCCTCCGCCATCACCCGGAGCTCGTCCAACGCTTCGGCGTGGTGTTCACCGAGGGCGGCGTCGTGGAGGGCCGCAGCCGGGCCGAGATCAAGTACTGGGGCACCGAGACCGCCCAGAAGCAGTTCTGGACGCTGACCGTCTGTGACCCGTCCCGGGAGCGGCTGGAGGCGCTCCGGCAGGATGTGTTCACCTACGGCGCGGAAGAGCCCCAGCTCTTCCTGGTCGACGAAGCGAAGGAGTTCCTGCCGCTCTACGCGCCGAGCCGGGGCACCCGGGAGCTCCGCGATGAGCTTTCAGACCCGGCACGGATCGTCCGGGACCGGCCCCTCTTCGAGACGCTCCCGACCTACGTGGAAGCGATGTTCCGGAACGAGCTCCACCCCCTACCGGTCGTCCCCGAGCCTGGCGGCGGCTGGCAGCTCCCGGTGAAGATCCACCTGCTCCCCGGCATCAAGCTCGAGGACGTGCGGGACCATCTCATGCCTGACTGGCTGTTCTTCGGCTTCGAAACGCACCTGGACCGGGACTGGGGAGCCGACCACGGCAGCCCGATCCACCACTGGGCACTGGACGCCATCCGGGACGCGGTCCACGAGGACCACCCCGGCGTCCCCGTCGGCCCCCTGTTCCTGCCCTGGACGGCGACCGACGCCCGCTACTTCCGGGCCCTGGGGATCCCCGCTTACGGCTTCTCTCCGTTCCCCTTCCTGACCACCGACGTGCTGCGGGTGAGCGGACCTGGAGAGCGCATCGCCCTGCCCGACTTCGTTGACGGCGTGGCGCTCTACAAGCGGCTGCTGCGCCGCATGGCTGAATGACACGATCCCTCACAATGCGCTGACAATTCTTGTCAGAACGTCCCCGGCGCGTCGGCGAAAAAGCCTAGAACACAGGGAAAACCGACGATGGCACGGACCCTGCTACTTTCCACGGACACACGACTGCCTGAACAACTTTCACAGGAGGACGAATCGATGCGGAAATTTCTGAACCGGCGGCGCCAACAGGGCTTCACCCTGATCGAGCTGCTGATCGTGATCGCGATCATCGGCATCATCGCCGCGCTGCTCATCCCCAACTTCCTGGACGCCCTGAACAAGGCGAAGCAGAAGCGGAGCATGGGCGACATCCGTGACATGGGCACCGCCTGGATGACCTGGCTGACCGACCAGTTCGGCGCTGCCGCGGCTGCCGGCGCGACGACCCAGCAGGTGACGCTGCCCGCGACGGCCAACTACTCATCCGTCGTCGGCAACCTTCAGCCGCGCTACATCCAGGAGGTCCGTCAGCAGGATGGCTGGGGCAACAGTTATGTGTTCTGCAGCCAGGGGACCCCGCAGCAGATCCTCCAGGCGCCGAACAACAACCAGGCCGGCCTCGCGATCTCTTCACCGGGCAACGACGGGGTCATGACCAGAGGCGCCTGCCAAGCAACCGTCGACACCGGCCCGTTCGATCCGACGGACTACGCGCAGGACCTGATCTGGGCGGATGGCTTCTTCATCCGTTATCCGCAGAAGACCTCCTGAGGCGGCGTCCTCATGTCGCATGGGTCGGGCCTCGGCGTCAATCTGCTGAGCCCGGCCCAGTCTCGAAGCGCCCGCCCCTTCGGCGGGCGCTTCGTTTATCCTCCCTCTGATGACCCGGCGCCAGATCCTGCTCTCGCTCCTGTCGACGACCCTGGTCCTGGGGTCGCTCGCACTCCTCGCCGGACCGGCCACGCCGGCCCGGGCCCGGACCCCCGAAGCCCGGCTCTCCGAGCCCGCGCGCTGGTTGCGCGAGTACCTGCGGATCGACACCACCAACCCACCCGGCAACGAGGGCCACGCCGCCGCGTTCCTGGCGAACATCCTCCACCGGGAGGGGATCGACACGCGCCTCCTGGTGTCGCCCAAGGGGCGGGTCAGCCTGTACGCCCGACTCGCCGCCTCCGTGCCCGCCGACGGCTCGGCGAAGAAGCCGGGAGCTGTCGTGCTGCTCCACCACCTGGACGTGGTGCCGCCCGGGGAGGGCTGGACGGTCGACCCGTTCGCGGGACTGATCCGGAACGGCACGCTCTATGGGCGGGGCGCCCTGGACATCAAGAGCCTGGGCATCGCCCAGCTCGAAGCCTTCATCCGGCTCAAGCGGCAGCGGGTGCCGCTCCGCCGCGACGTGATCTACCTGGCCGTGGCGGACGAGGAGCGCGGCGGCCTCCAGGGCACCGGCTGGATCCTGGACCGTCACCCGGAGCTCTTCACCGGCGCCGCCGCGGTCCTGGGCGAGGGCGGCGCCAACAAGCAGGCGGCCGGGCGGCCGCTCTGGGCGGGCATCGAAGTCGCCCAGAAACGTCCGCTCTGGCTGCGGGCGACGACCACCGGGCGGGGCGGCCACGGCTCCGGCCTCAACCCGGCGAGCGCCAACCACGCGCTGATCGAAGGCCTCGCACGGGTGATCGCCCTGCCGATGGAGTACCACGTCACCGACGCCGTCCGGCTCTACCTCGGGACGCTCGGCCCGATGCACCAGGATCGCTACACCGAGATCTTCACCCACCTGGACGAGCACATCACCCCCCAGGGTCCGAAGGAGCCGATGATGGTCGGCATGGCCAACCTGTTCCTGGACACGATCCAGGTGACGGTGCTCTCGGCCGGGGAGAAGATCAACGTCATCCCGCCGGACGCGCGCGCCGAGCTCGACGTGCGCATGCTGCCCGATACGGACGGCGACGCCCTGCTCCAGCGCATCGAGGACGCGGCCGGCAAGCGGGTCCACTTCGAGGTGCTGCTGACCTCGCCGCCCGCCCCCCCGTCGCCGGTCGACTCGCCGATCTACCAGGCGATCGCCTCCGTGCTACAGAAGACGGCCCCCGTGGTGCCGGCGTTCATCCCGGGCTTCACCGACTCCCGGTTCTTCCGCGAGCGCGGCATCCCTGCCTACGGCGTGTCACCGTTCTTCCTGCCACCCCAGAGCTACCTCGGCATCCACGGTCCGGACGAGGCGATCCCCCTGAAAGAGCTCGACCGGGGCGTGGAACGGATGGTCTCCATCGTGCACGCCTGCGCGACCCGCTGAACGCCCGGCGGCGTGCCCGCGTAGCTTCCGGAGGGCTTCCGGTCGCCCCGGGTTGCCTCCGGGCGTGGAGCGACTTACCATGGGTGAAGATTGATTGCTCAATGACTTAGAGAGGAATCTCTATGTTTCGATCCATTCCCCGATCCGTCCACCGGCGGCCGCTCGCGGCACGGCGCGGCTTCACCCTTTTGGAGCTCCTCGTCGTCATCGCCATCATCGGCCTGATCGCCGCCCTGCTCCTGCCGAACTTCATCGACGCGCTGCAGAAGGCGGCGCAGAAGAAGTCGATGGGGGACATCCGCATCGTCGGCACCGGCCTGATGAGCTGGCTGACCGACCAGAGCGGCGGCGCCGCCGCCGCCGGCGCCGAGACGGTCGACTTGACCAAGATCCCCGAGCTGACCCGGCCGCAGGTCGACGCAATCCTGGTCCCACGCTACATCCAGATCACCCCGGAGCTGGACGGTTGGAAGACGCCTTACGAGTACCGGCTCGACCAGGCGAACGTCCACGGGCAGCTCGTCCTCGGCGTCCGCAGCCTGGGGCGAGACGGTATCGCCCAGGGCACGAGCTATACCACCGGCTCCTTCGAGCCGACCGATTATGATCAGGACCTGGTCTGGATCGACGGTGGGTTCGTGCGGTGGCCGGGGCACAAAGCCTCGTAGGGAAGCTACAGAAGACCAGCTTCGTGACCGGTGAGGCAAGCTCCCTGAACCGTCGGATACGTCGCTCCGATCGACCTGGATGATCCACTGGATCTCCCCCCAATCCCTCGATCCCTTTCGGGAGAGCGCTGGAGAAGAAGTCGCGCTTCTCGAGTGTCACAGGCGCGGACAGGTTCGCTGCGCTCCGATCGACCTGGATGATCCACTGGATCTCCCCCCAATCCCTCGATCCCTTTCCCACCCTCGCGGGGG
>Ga0210074_1000006_pt1 | contig 112723 bp, 104 predicted proteins | sample China_Galinas_Co_FD_184860 | JGI IMG/M metagenome (GOLD analysis project Ga0210074, IMG submission 184860) | Wetland microbial communities from San Francisco Bay, California, USA, that impact long-term carbon sequestration -... | ecosystem: Environmental > Aquatic > Marine > Wetlands ... | reverse complement strand
AGATAAATCACCCCGTCGAGAAGTATGACGCTGGCAACGATTGCCAACCAGCCGGGCGTGTCGAGCTGGTTAAATAAACCCCACTGTCGCTCGTCTGCATAGGCTGCAACGCCGACAGCGGCGGTTGGAAAGATCAATCGCACCACCACGATATTCAATACCACCAGGCCGATGTTATTGAGCCAGCGCGCTGACTTGGGCTGTGTCAGTGCCCGGCGAGGGGCCAGCAGTTCCCACATGGCCATCAGCGCAAAGATACCGAAGAATATGCCCAGTCTGATGGTTGCTTCATGTGTGCTGATATAGTTATCCATCAATCTTGCAGTCTGCGCTTTTTCTAGAAGGGGTATTGGCGGCTTTAACCAGGTTTTCCAGCGCCTGTGTGATAACCTCGATACCGGCTCCTGTCCGTGGGCCGTGTTCGCTTAAATGCCTGCGCCAATGACGTGCACCGGGCACGCCCTGGAACAGACCCAGCATATGCCGCGTGATATGTTTGAGTGGCGATCCCTGTTTCAGTTCCCTTTCAATGTATGGCAGCATTTGCTCAACCACCTCTTCACGGCTCGGTGCAGGACTCCTGTCGTGAAACAGCCGGCTGTCTACAGCGGCGAGTAAGTAGGGGTTGTGGTAGGCGCTGCGTCCGAGCATGACGCCATCCACGGTTATTAAATGTCTTTCGGCAGCCTCCAGGTTTGCGATCCCGCCATTAATGATGATACTCAGGTCCGGGAATTGCTGCTTGACTCGATAGGCAAAGTCGTAATTGAGCGGTGGCAGTGTGCGGTTTTCCTTCGGACTCAGTCCCTGAAGGTACGCCTTGCGCGCATGAATGACAAAGGTCTCGCAACCCGCTTGCCGCACGCAGTCAACAAAGTGCGCGAGTTCCTCGTATGAATCCCTGTCATCAATGCCGATGCGTGTTTTCACGGTGACGGGCACTGACACGGCTTCACTCATGGACGCAATGCAGTCTGCCACCAGGTTGGGTTCCGCCATGAGACAGGCGCCGAATCGCCCCGACTGGACCCGATCGCTGGGGCAGCCCACGTTTAAGTTGATTTCATCATAACCTGCATCCTCGCCGATGCGACTGCCTTCGGCGAGCTTGTATGGTTCGCTGCCCCCCAGCTGAAGTACCAGTGGATGTTCACATTCGTCAAAACGCAGGAAACGCTCACGGTCGCCATGCAGAATGGCGCCAACAGTTACCATCTCTGTATACAACACGGTCTGTTTGCTGATCTGGCGCAGCAGGTAGCGGCAGTGCCTGTCCGTCCAGTCCATCATGGGTGCGACAGAGCATCGATGTGTAATTGGCATTGTAATTCGTGTCTCTCCGGTTACACAGGTTTTCAACCTGACGCGATGATGGCCGATAGCCGTATAGTGATTAGAGGTAGTAACTGCAGGCGAGTGATTCATATCACATTATATTAACAATTACTTCTGTATACTTGCCGTCAGTGATATAGTTAGCCGGATAGCAGAGAAACGTTTAATTAAATATTTAATTCAAGGGGTTACCCATGAAAAGCAGCCTGAAGCTAGTGTCCTTACTGATTCTCCTCCTGATTGGTTCAGCCCCCACCCTCGCCGATGTTCTGCTCGTTGACAGCATTCAATCCGCCCCCGGCATCCAGACACCGCAAAACGGTATTAACATGACGCAGGTACGTCAGCAGTACGGCAACCCGGTAACTGAATTGCCCGCCGTTGGTGATCCCCCGATAACACGCTGGGATTATGGTAGCTTTTCCGTCTTCTTTGAAAACGACCTGGTATTACATTCTGTTGTACATCGCGCAGTGAATAACTAGCCAACCCGGTTACTTTACTGATTGTTTTTTCGACGGGTACCCTGTAGCGTACCCGTCGCATGTTTGCACCCCGATTGCTCCCCGAATTCTCGCCCCAGTCAGGGGTGATGATTACCTGGCCACACACTGATTCCGACTGGCGAGACCGGCTCGATGACATCGAACCGGTATACCTGGAATTAACACGCGTAATCAGCCGTTATGAACGTGTACTGGTTATTTGTTTTGACCCTCCTCACCTGCAGCATGTAAACGACCAGCTCAGGCAAGCTGGCATCCCGGCAAGTGCTGTGCACTGTCAGGCTGTACCCACCAATGACACCTGGGTACGCGATTATGGCCCGGTCTCCGTATCAGTCGATAATCGCTTGCAGCTGCTGGACTTCACATTCAATGGCTGGAACGGGAAGTACGCGGCATCACGTGACAATCAGGTATCACGCATCCTGTTTGATGAGGGGGTCTTTAATGTGCCAGGTCTGGTCAACCATCGCCTTGTGCTCGAGGGTGGTTCTATCGATACCGATGGCGCCGGGACCCTGTTGACGACGACGCGCTGCCAGCTTGAATCTGCACGCAATCCGGGTATGGACAAGGAAGCGCTTGAAGCCTGTTTTCGCGACATACTGGGTATTGAACGTACGCTGTGGCTTGATCACGGGATGCTCCGTGGTGATGATACCGATGGTCATGTGGATATGCTGGCCCGGTTCTGTTCGCCGCACGTCATTGCTTACCTTCAATGCACGGATCCCGATGATGAGCACTTTGAGGCGCTGAGTGCCATGGAACGGCAGCTGCGTGAATTCATCACCCCCGACGGGGTTCCCTACACCCTGTGTCCGTTACCGATGCCGCAGCCGGTTTACACTGAGGATGGCCAGCGCCTGCCTGCCAGTTACGCAAATTTTCTGATCATTAATGATGCCGTGCTGGTGCCCGTTTATAATGACCCTGCGGACAGCCGGGCGCTGACTGTGTTGAAGGACTGCTTTCCCGGGCGTGAAGTCGTGGCAATCAATTGCCTGCCTTTGATTCAGCAGTACGGCAGTTTACATTGCGCTACAATGCAGTTGCCGGAAGGCGTACTGCAATTCTGAATCGCGGTTGCAATTCGCTCCTGCTCAAACGATGCGTCAGCGGCAAGAGAAATAACCCATGAGTAATCACACATTGACCGTTGGGCTGGTTCAACAGACCTGTGGAACCAGCCGTGAGGTAAACCTCGATACGAGCATCCAGGGCATACGTCGTGCGGTCCGGCAAGGTGCGCAACTGGTCTTGCTGCAGGAGTTGCACGGCAGCCTCTATTTTTGTCAAACAGAGGATGCCAGTTACTTCACGCTTGCGGAAGACATACCCGGTCCAACCACCGACTTGCTTGGCCAGGTTGCTGCCGAACTTGGCATTGTGATCGTTGCATCGCTGTTTGAGCGTCGTACCAGCGGCATCTATCACAATACCGCAGTCGTGCTCGATGTCGATGGCCGGGTGGCCGGTCGTTATCGCAAGATGCATATTCCCGACGACCCCGGTTTTTACGAGAAATACTACTTCACGCCCGGTGACCTTGGTTTCGAGCCTGTCGTTACTTCAGTCGGTAAACTGGGTGTACTGGTCTGCTGGGACCAGTGGTTCCCCGAAGCCGCGCGCTTGATGGCGCTTGCCGGGGCGGATGTGCTGTTATACCCCACGGCAATTGGCTGGGATGACCGGGATGACGGGCAGGAGAAGCAACGACAGCAGGATGCCTGGTTGACCATACAGCGCAGTCATGCAGTGGCCAACTGCCTGCCGGTCATGGTGTGCAACCGCACCGGACACGAAGCCGATTCGTCCGCTCGCAGTGACGGGATACATTTCTGGGGCAGCAGTTGCATCATCGGTCCTCAGGGTGAATTGCTGGCACAGGCGGGTGCCGATCAGGAAGCTGTACTGGTGAGCGAAATCAATTTCGCGCGCACCGAGCAGTTGCGTCAGGTGTGGCCGTATCTGCGGGACCGGCGTATCGACGCCTACCAGGATCTGCTCAAACGCTACCGTGACTAGTGCTTTTTCAACCTGATTATAACGGATGCTGAACTATATTTAAGTTGGGCACCCAATTTATTTAATAGCCACGGAAGCACACGGAATGACACGGAAAAAAGTATTTTATGGTAGTTATTCTTCCGTGTTTTTCCGTGTGCTTCCGTGGCAATCAGATCCGTCTTTATTAGATTGAGGCAGTACTTAGGACCATTGCCAGCATCGCTGGAATGGTCAATTACCGGTGTTTCAGGGATAATCACGCGCCACTCACTCCAGTCAATCAGGGCAACGGGCATGATCCTTATTTTACACGCGGACACTGACAAGAACGGTCAAGACTATCGGCAATTGATGGAGTTCCTGTCTAACCTGAGTAATATCCAGGCACGCGTGCACGATGAAAGAGGCACCCAGCAGGTGTTGACTGAAATCTACCTCGTCGGCGATACCGCGACCTTGTCAATTGATGAAATGCAAAGCTTCACCTGTGTCGAACGCGTGGTGCGGGTATCCGAGGAATACCGGATACTGGGACGTCATCACGATGACAAGCGTGCCACGTATTTTGAATACAACGGTGTACGTTTTGGTCAGGACAATCTGCATGTGTTCGCCGGCCTGTGTGCGGTGGATACCCCGGAGCATGTGGAAATCATGTTACGAGCCTTGCAGGAGCATGGCCTGCCGTGCACACGTATGGGTGCCTACAAACCACGGACGAATCCCTACTCGTTCCAGGGGCATGGCAAAAGCTGTCTGCCTTACGTGTTCGAACTGGCTGGCAAATACGGAATAAAGGTCATTGCCATGGAAGTCACCCATGACACACATGTCCGCGAAATACAGGAGGCGCTGGAATTGACCGGGCATCCCACCGGCGTCATGTTGCAGATCGGAACGCGAAACACCCAGAATTTCGAGCTCCTGAAGTCAATTGGCCGCGAGCCCGAATTTCCGGTGCTGTTGAAACGGGGGTTCGGGATCACGCTGGAGGAGTCCCTGAATGCGGCGGAATATCTTGCAAGTGAAGGTAATCGCCGCGTGGTTTTCGGCCTGCGTGGCATGAAAACCAATATGGGCGATCCGCATCGCAACTTTATTGATTTTGCACATGTGCCGGTCGTGCACCGTTTGACACGGATGCCCGTGTGCATTGACCCGTCACATTCGGTGGGTTCGCGTGAAGCCACCCATGAAGGGATCATGGATGTTTTTCATGTAACGGCCCAGGGGGTCATCGCCGGTGCCAATATGGTACTGGTCGATTTTCATCCGCAGCCGACCAGGGCGCTGGTTGATGGGCCGCAAGCCCTGCATATGGATGAACTGGGTTACTTTCTTGAGGATATCCGCATTGCCCGGGATGCCTATGAACAGCGTGTGGCATTGGCAGGCCGGCATATAACGGGTGCGGCATCGTTGCCATAATTCAGGAAACATCAGGAAACGGATCGTGAATTTTTACTGTAGCGATAATCTGGTTGCGGGTTTACGCCTGTGTGACAGTTGAACATAAGCTATAGTTAAAACGAGTCGGGTGGCAGGAAAAGCCGAGGTCTACGGAAATGAAATGCAGGCTGGGTGTTTTTGCAGTCATAATGGCGCTCACAAGCCTGACGGGGCTGGCAGATGACAAGGTGTCACAGCTCGTACAAACACCCTACTCCGAGCAAAAAGTCGTCTATGACTTTTATTACGACAACCCTGAAAAGATTGGCAACGCGCTTTACTGGATTCGTTCCCTGATGAATCCGCTGATGGATGAACCCTACAATATTGCCCCGGAGTTCCTGGATATTATTGTTGTCATCCATGGCACCGAGATCGTAACGGTTGCCCGCAAGAACTATGAAAAGTACCAGGATGCCGTTGAGCGCATGCGCTACTATTCGAGTCTGGGTGTGAAGTTCAAAGTGTGTGGTATTGCCGCCCACGATTTCGGTTACAGGACCGACGATTTCTACGAATTTATCGAGGTGGTACCCTCTGCCATTGCAGAACTGGCACACTGGCAACTTCAGGGTTACGCACTGATCAGCCCGACCGTGATGGAAAAGAAGTTCTCTATCGAGGAGATCCGCTAGCGCACGCTACCTGGCCTTCTTGTCCGCTTTCATCAGTAAAGGTGGCAGGAATATGAAGTCAGCGATCAGGGCCAGTCCGATGGTGATGGCTGTCAGCAGACCCATGTCGGAATTCAGTTTGAAGGCGGACTGGGTTAACACCATGAAGCCCGCGATCAGCACCAGTGTGGTTACCACCAGAGCAATGCCGACGGTGTGAAATGCATAGCGCACGGCATCTTCCGCATTCAGCCCCTGTTCCCGGCGGGCGCGCAGGTATTTGCTGAGAAAATGCACGGTATCATCAACGACAATACCCAGCGTCAGGCCTGCGACGACCGACAGTCCGAGACCCACCTGCCCGTAGAATAATCCCCAGAGGCCATAGCCCATGGCGGCCGGGGCCAGGTTCGGGATCAGGCTGATCAGGCCGATTTTCACCGAGCGCAGGGCGATAATCAGGACCAGTGATATGAGCACCAGCGCTACACTGGTACCGATCAGCATGCTGCGAATATTGCGTTGCCCGATATAGGCGAACATGACTGACGGACTGGCGCCACCGGATTTCATGTAGGGTGCATTGTCGTGCAGCCATTGCTGGGCCCGGGCCTCGATAGACAGCAATTCGTTACTGGATACACTCTCAAGTGATACTGTAAGCCGGGTTGCTGACTTGCTGATATCTATCTGATTATTGAGATCAAGACCGTAGGGTAATGACATCTCGTAGAGCAGCAGGTACTGTGCTGCAAGGTTCCGTTCTCCGGGCAAACGGTAGTATGCCGGGTCATCGCCGTGCATGTTTTTATTGAGCCGCTTCATGATGTCAGTCAGCGAATTGACGTGCAGTACGTGGGGTTGCTGCCTGAACCACTCGGCAAAATTTTCCACATCGCGCAGGAACCCGGGTTCATTGATGCCGCCACTCTCGCCTTTACTCAGGGAGTAATCGATGGTGTAGATACCGGTAATGTTCTCCGTGGCAAATTCTGTGGACGTCCTGAAGTCAACCGACTTGTCGAAATACTTGATGAATTCATCATTCAGTTCATTGCGTGGCAGAAAAGACACCAGCACGAGGACGGCAATACCCATCCCCCAGAACAGGGGATTGCGGTAGCGGATGACAAAGTTGGAAAAGCGGTCAACAAATTGTGTATTGCGCTCTGCCCCGGGCTTTACGCGTAACGGCAAAACCGAGATCAGTGCCGGCAGGAAGGTCACCGAGTAGAGGAAGGCCATGGCCACACCCATGGCCACGATGTTGCCCATGTCCCTGAAAGGCGGTGCGTCACTGAAATTCATGCTCAGAAAGCCAATGATCGTTGTCAGTGAGGTGAGGAATACCGGTTGCATGTTGATGCGCAGACTGTCGACAATCGCGGCCGTTTTGCCAACGCCCCGCCGCATGCCGTGCAGCAGTGTCACCAGGATGTGTACACAGTCAGCCACGGCCAGCGTCAGGATAATGGTCGGCGAGGATGCCGATGGCGGTGTCAGGGCAATCCCCAGCCAGCCGGCCAGCCCCATTGCGGAGATGATAGAAAAGATGATGACAAGGAAGGTCCCCAGCATGGCGGCGAACGAACGCAGCAGCAGTACCAGGGTGAGCAACACGATGCCGAACATGACCGGGATCAGGGTTTTCTGGTCTTGAATGGTCACTTCCGAGAAGGAATTGTTCATGATCACCATGCCGGTGAGGTAGACATCCAGATCGGGATTGTCGGCCTCGACTTCCTTGACCAGCTTGCGGGCGAAGGCCGTGATCTCGGGTACCTCCTCGCCAGTCCCTTCATCAGGCAGCTGGATGGTGACATTGACGGCGGTTACCTGACCGTTCTCCGATATCAGGCGATGCACCAGCAAGGGTTCATTCAGTGCAATGTCACGGATTGCCTGGAAGTCTGCCTCCTCCAGTTGCTGCGGGTCTGCTGCCAGGTCAGCGACGATCAGGTCATCACCCTCGGCCGAGGTATGCTGGTAATTGGTCAGCGAGTCGACGCGCAGTGAGTAGGGTATCTGCCAGGAGGCTTCAGTCAGGCGGGCAACGCTTGCCAGTGTTTCCGGTCCGAATACCTGTCCGTCCCTGGGTGCCAGCACGAACATGACATTGTCCGTTTTGGTGTAGGTGTTTTGCAGTTCCTCAAAGGCCAGCAACTGGGGATTATCAGCACTGAAAAATACCCGGTAATCGGTTTTGATCGTGATGAACCGCACACCGGCAGCGGTTACTGCGACCAGGAGGATGGTTGCAACCAGGATCAGGTAGCGCCAGCGAATCAGCCACTCTGCGTACGATTTGGCCACTTATTCAGATCCTTTTCTTGTTAGTCTGTGGTGCGGTCAGAAACATTTGTAACGTCACTGCTGGCAGCATAAAATAATGACGGATAATACAGGAGTTTAATTAAATGAGTGCAATTCGAGTGCTGTTTCTGATGGTGGCCGCGTTAATCCTTCTGGGTATCTGGCTGACAGGCTTTGCTGTGGTTCACTGGGTGCTCTACCTCCCGGTCGTGGCCCTGACCTTTGCCGGTGTCACCGGTATCTGTCCAGGCTATATCATCTTCCAGAAGCTGGGATTCAAGGGTGTAACACTGGGCAACAAACTGTAGGCTGAATCAGCAATCCTGTGACTGTTTTTGTCCCGGACCCTGGTTTAACCGCCAGGGTCCGGGGACAACAGCCGCTCAGCCACGACGATCACATGTCACGCACTGCCCGAGCAGACGATCCGTCCCCCCTGGCTTGTTCACTACTGGAACCCGGCGTGCCGGATGCTCGTGAACACCTGGTCTGGACAGGTCTGAATGGAGACAGTTTGCCACTGGCCGTTGCCAGTGCGGTACACCAGCACAATAGCCTGGTGGTTGCCATTACCCCTGATATGCAGGCAGCGGAATTACTGCACGACCAGGTGGCATTCTTTTCAGGTCGACAGGCACTCCCTGTGGTGACATTCCCTGACTGGGAAACCCTGCCCTACGACAGTTTTTCACCGCATCCGGATATTGTTTCCGAGCGTTTGGCGACACTCTATGCACTGCCTCATCAGCATCGCGGCTTGTTGATCGTTCCGGCCCCCACGCTGCTGCAACGACTGCCGCCACGCGAGTATATTGAGCAGAACAGCCTGATCCTGAAGACCGGCGACACCCTGGATCTGGACGCGATGCGTGCACGTCTGGAGAGTGCCGGTTACCGCAATGTCTCACAGGTGATGGAACACGGTGAGTTCGCGGTGCGTGGTTCCCTGCTGGATCTGTATCCGATGGGTAATACCCTGCCCTTCAGGATCGACCTGTTTGATAATGAAATAGAATCGATCAGGACCTTCGACACCGAGACACAGTGCTCGCTGGAGACGCTGGATTCAATTCGCATGCTGCCTGCCCGCGAATTTCCGATGCATGAAACGGCGATACGCACCTTTCGCCAGCAGTTCCGCGCCCGGTTTGAAGGCGATCCGCAAAACTGCTCGATTTATCGGGACGTCAGCAACGGTATTGCCCCGGCCGGGATCGAATACTATCTACCGTTGTTCATCGAACAGACCTGCACGCTTTTCGATTACCTCCCGGCAGACGCCTGCATGTTGCAGCTGGATGGCACGGAGACCGCCTGCGAGAAATTTCAGGAGCAACTGCAGGAACGTTATGAAGCGAGACGGCATAATATCGAACGACCGCTATTACCGCCGGACAGGCTGTTTGTCGAGCCTGCGGAATTGCAGCAACGCCTTGCCGGCTATAGCCGGATTGATATCGACCTGTTCAGGGGGACAAAGACACAACACAGGAAAATCGACTTTGGCGTGCGCGTCCACGGCGACCTGAAACTAAGGCCGCGCGGGGAGCAGCCGGCCGCTGCCTTGCAGGCATTTATTGCCGGCTTCAGGGGACGTATTCTCATCACCGCGGAATCGACCGGGCGTCGTGAAGCGCTGCTGGACCAGCTGCGCGCATTTGCTATTCGACCGGAACCTGTTGATGACTGGGACAGTTTTCTGGAGTCACACAGCAACCTCTGCATGACGGTCGCCCCGCTGGAACCGGGCATGATCGTGGACGCCGCGCGACTGGCCATCATCACCGAGACTGCGCTGTTCGGCGATCACGCCCGACAGACACGGCGTCGCAAACCCGCTCGCGATCCGGCCAGTATTGTCAGGAACCTGAACAACCTGGAGATCAATGCACCGGTTGTGCACGAGGAACACGGGGTCGGACGTTATCTCGGGCTGGAAACGCTCACGGTCGGGGATATTGCAACCGAGTATCTGGCTATTGCATATGCCGGCAACGACAAGCTGTACGTCCCTGTCGCCTCGCTGGCGCTGGTGAGCCGTTATACCGGTGCCTCACCCGAGCATGCGCCGCTGCACAAACTTGGCACTGACCAGTGGGACCGTGCGCGGCGCAAGGCAACGCGGCGCATACACGATGTGGCCGCTGAACTGCTGGATATCCATGCACGCCGCGCCGCGCGCAAGGGCCATGCCTTCGGTCGTCCGAATGACGAGTACGCGACCTTTGCCGGCACCTTCCCGTTTGAAGAAACGCCGGACCAGGAAGATGCGATCAATGTCGTTCTCACCGACATGCAATCCGGCATGCCCATGGATCGGCTGGTATGCGGCGATGTCGGCTTCGGCAAGACCGAGGTGGCCATGCGCGCAGCGTTCCTCGCCGTGCAGGACGGGAAACAGGTCGCCTTGCTGGTGCCGACCACGTTGCTGGCACAGCAGCACTACCAGAACTTCTGTGACCGGTTCTCCGACTGGCCGGTACGTATCGAGGTGCTGTCACGGTTCCGTTCCGGCAAGCAGCAGGACGAAATTCTGGCTGCGCTGCAGACAGGCGCAATCGATATCGTGGTCGGTACGCACAGACTGCTGCAGGCGGCGGTGAAGTTCGGGAATCTCGGTTTGTTGATTATTGATGAAGAGCACCGCTTCGGCGTACGGCAAAAGGAATCCATCAAGCGGTTGCGCGCCGAAATCGATATCCTGACCCTGACGGCAACACCCATTCCGCGCACCCTCAACATGTCCCTGTCGGGCATGCGGGACCTGTCGATCATCAGTACCCCGCCGCCAAACCGTCTTGCCGTCAAGACATTCGTCTGCGAGTGGGACAAGGAAACCATTCGCGAAGCCTGTCTTCGCGAGATCAAGCGTGGTGGGCAGATTTACTTTCTGCATAATGATGTGTCATCGATTGTGCGCATGGCCACCGAGCTTGGTGATATTGTTCCCGAGGCGCACATTGAAATTGCCCATGGTCAGATGCGTGAAAGCGAGCTCGAAAAGGTCATGCTGGATTTCTACCACCGGCGTTTCAACCTGCTGCTGTGCAGTACCATTATCGAAAGCGGCATTGATGTGCCCACGGCCAACACCATTATCATGAATCGCGCGGACAAGCTCGGCCTTGCACAGTTGCACCAGCTGCGCGGGCGCGTCGGGCGTTCCCACCACCGTGCCTATGCTTACCTGCTGATCCCGCCGCGTCGCTCACTGTCGGCGGACGCGGAAAAACGGCTGGCGGCAGTTGAGGCCATGGAAGAGCTGGGTGCCGGCTTCACCATCGCAACCCACGACCTGGAGATACGCGGTGCCGGCGAGTTGCTGGGTGACGACCAGAGCGGTCAAATCCATGAAATCGGATTCTCGCTGTATACCGATTTGCTGGAACGTGCAGTCAAGGCACTGAAAGACGGCCGTACCCCTGACCTGGACCGGCCACTCCACCAGGGGCCGGAAATCGATCTGTCGGTGCCGGCCCTGATCCCTGCGGACTACCTCCATGACGTGCATACCCGTCTGGTGCTCTACAAGCGGATAGCCGGAATGGAGACGGACGCGCAGCTGCGTGATCTGCAGGTCGAGATGATCGACCGCTTCGGCCTGTTACCGGAGCCTGTCAAGAACCTGTTCAGGATAGCCTCGCTGAAACTGCTTGCCACACCCATGGGTATCCGGAAAATCGAGATCGGCAGCGAGGAAGGACGTATACTGTTCGACAACGAGCCGGTTATCGACACCGACAGACTGATCGAACTCATACAGACACAACCCCGGCATTACCGCCTTGATGGTGCCACCCGGCTGCGGCTCTATGGTGATTTTCATGATGAGGAAAACCGTTTTACCAGGGTTACCGATATACTGATGACGCTGGCACCAAAAATACACTGACACCCGGACCATGCGCATGAATCCTCCAGCCTCTCCTGCCGCCTTCTCCACCAGGGCACACCAGCTATTACTGTGCGGTGCCTTGTTGTTCCCGTTTCTGACCGGCGGCTCCCCGGCACTCGCGGAGGTTCCACAATACGATGTCGAAGTGGTGATCTTCAGTAACCAGAACTCCGGTAGTGATGGTGAGCACTGGCCAACGACGCTACCTGACAGCCTCGGTACCCGGGATTTTGCTGCTGAAGGACAATTCAGCGAACGACCGGCATCCTCCTACCGTCTGGATGGCGTCGCCAATGCCCTGCGTCAGTCGCGTGGCTATTCGGTGCTGCTGCACACGGCGTGGCGACAGTCGGCCTATGACAGTCGCAATGCGGTTGCCTATCCCGTCGATGCCAGTGTTCAGGATGGCGCCAGGCGCCTTGCCGGGCAGATAAAACTGGTCCGTGAACGCTACCTGCATCTTGATGTCGATCTGGTGCTGATGTCAGCGGCGGGTGCCGATGGGTCAGCCGTGTACGAACTCAACGAGAAACGCCGTATAAAAAAGAGTTCGACCTTGCATTATTTTGATCATCCGCGATTTGGCATGATTGCCATTGTGACGCCCTACCAGTCGCCGGAAATGCAGCAGCAACTGGAGGCCGAGGAAGCGGCCGCCATGGAAGAGGTTGTGGATGATGAGGAAAACGCCGCAGAGACGGAACCGTTACCGGCTGACGACCAGCTGACACGCTAACTGTTCATGGACTGCTCTGCGAGCGTGAACGCGCCTGCAGCACACGCTGCAGGATCAAACTGATGTGGCGCATGCCGCTCTCCAGGTTGACCATTATCTCCTCCATCTCGATGGGTCCGCTGCCCCGTCCGGCGGCATCATTGGCCGACACTGCAATCGCGGCGTAGCAAAGCCCCAGTTCGCGGGCCAGCGAGGCCTCAGGCATGCCGGTCATGCCGACGATGTCACAGCCGTCTTTCTCCAGGCGATTGATTTCTGCGGCCGTCTCCAGCCGTGGACCCTGGGTTGCCCCGTAGGTGGCGCTCGTGATGACCTCGATGCCCGCCTCCGCCGCTGCGCTGATTAACGCCGTGCGCAGCCCGGCACAGTAAGGCTCGGTGAAATCGATGTGCGTCACTTCCGTCAGGTCCTGTTCATACAGGGTGTGTTCCCTGGACCAGGTGTAGTCAATAATCTGGTCGGGAACGATGACGGTTCCCGGTTTGATGTCTGCGCGGATACCGCCAACGGCACACACGGAAATGACCGTGCGGGCACCGCTGTGTTGCAGGGCCCAGAGATTTGCCCGGTAGTTGACCCGGTGTGGCGGGATGGTATGCGCTGCGCCGTGCCGCGCAAGAAAGATGACGGTCTGTCCCTGCAGGGTTCCCGTAGTCAGGGCATCGGAGGGTTCGCCGTAGGGGGTCGATACGGTTTCAGTGTGACTGTTCTCGATTTCATCCAGCTGGTAAAGACCACTGCCGCCGATAATCGCAATGGCTGTCATTGCTCGTCCTGCCTTCCCAAGGCATACACGCCGTTCATGTTGCGCAGGTAACCCTTGTAATCCATCCCGGATCCGAACACATAGCGGTCTTCGACCTGCAAGCCGACAAAATCAGCACAGATACCGGCTGACCGTCGTTCATGCAGCTTCTCTACCAGTACCGCACTGTAGACCTGTGTGGCACCGGCCTGCTCGCAGTAATTGACGATGTCTGCCAGTGTCTGGCCCTCGTCGAGAATATCGTCAACCAGCAGAACCGTGCGACCCTGCAGCTCGATCGCGGGTTCGCACAGCCACTGTACCTCTGCACCACTGGTTTCGCCGCGGTAACGGGTTGCATGCAGGTAATCGGATTCCAGCGGGAATTGCAGCCGTGTCAGCAGTTGCCCCGCGGGGATGATGCCGCCGGTGAGTACACACAGCACCACCGGCAAGGTCTCGCCGAGGGTGTCGGTAATTTCTGCGGCCATTCGATCGAGCGCCTGCTGTACGGCCGCGGCATCGTACAGGCAGTCGGCATTGTCCTGAATGGCAATGATTTCAGCGACGGTCAGAGCCATGGATTGGATTCCGGTGCCAGAGCTAGATACATCATCATAATAAATATATAAGCCAATGTAATTTATAATGTAATTATAGCGATCAGGTCATGCTGAATGTGCCAGTCCATTATGCCGACGATCGCCTTAACACGGAAAAATCAACTGTCTGGACCCCGGCCTTCGCCAGGGTGACGGTTTATTTTAGATGTCCCTTAAGTATCCAGATCGAGATCAAGCTCCGGGTTTTCCTCGTAGCCTTTCACGGCAGCGACTGCCTGTGACCAGCGAGGATCGTGGTGCAGTGCGTTGAGGTGAACGGACTTGCGCCCGTGCATGCGCATCATGCGTGTGTGTGCGACCGGGTTCTGGCAGTCACCCAGTGATTCGGCGACATACCCTGCCTGTTCGCGATTATTGCACACCAGCACCATATCACAGCCTGCCTGCAGCGCGGCCTGGGCGCGATCGACATGATCGCCGATACAGGCCGCGCCCTCCATACTCAGGTCATCACTGAATACCAGGCCGTTGAAGTCGAGCTGCTCGCGCAAGACCGCCTTGATCCAGTAGCGAGAAAAACCCGCCAGCTGCCTGTCAACGGCCGGATAGACGACATGGGCCATCATGACCGCTGCCAGGCCGGCATCAATCAGGCGTCTGAAGGGCAGCATGTCCCACTGCAGCATATCTTCAAAGCGGCGATCATCGACCGGTAATGCCAGGTGCGAATCGGCCGCGACGGCACCATGCCCCGGAAAGTGTTTGCCCGTGGCCTCCATACCGGCATCGTGCATGCCCGACTGATAGGCCAGCGCCAGCTCCGCGACGGCTTCGGGGCGTTTATGCAGTGCACGGTTGCCGATGACGGTTGAGACACCGAAGTCAAGATCAAGCACCGGTGCAAAGCTGAGATCAACACCAACGGCACGCAGCTCGGATGCCATTAACCAGCCACTGACCCGGGCAAGGTGACGGGCACGCTCGGGGTCTGTGTCATATATCCTGCCAAGGCAGGCCAATGGAGGAAGGTGGGTAAATTCATCCCTGAAACGCTGTACCCGTCCGCCCTCCTGGTCGACGGCAACCAGCAGGTGCGGGCTGCGCAGGCGGTGAATGTCGTCGATGAGCGCCTCGAGCTGCCGGGTCGACGCGTAATTCCGGGTAAACAGGATGACACCACCGACTGCCGGGTGCAGCAGCAGCGCCCGGTCCTCATCGCTGAGTTCCAGGCCATCAATATCGGCCATCAGCGGACCCAGTGTCATCGTGTCATTATTTCCATGCGTGCGTCCCGTTCCTGCCCGCCAGCCTGATATCGAGTTTATCGCGCAGGCGGTCGCCCAGCAGATTCACCGACAGTACCACGGCAAACAGGGCCACCCCCGGCGCCAGCACCATGTGCGGCGCGACCAGCATGTAGCGTGTGCCGTCGCGTATCATGGCGCCCCATGAGGCCTCCGGTGGTTGTACGCCAAGTCCCAGAAAGGACAGGCCGGCTTCCGCAATCACCACCGCGGCAATCCCGAAGGTCGCTTCAACAATCAGCGGCGCCGCCATCAGCGGCAGTAAATGCTTGCGAATGATACGCCATTTACTGCTGCCGAGCGCCTCTGCGGCCTGCACATGCTCACGCTGCTTGAGTGATAGCACCTGTGCCCGGGACAGGCGTGCATAGCCTACCCAGCCGACAGTGGTCAGTGCAATCACCACGTTGTTGATGCCCGGGCCCAGCAAACCGGCCAGCGCGATTGCCAGCAGGATACCCGGAAAGGCGAGGAACACGTCCACCACCAGCACCGCTGAACGATCCCACCAGCCGCCGTGGTAGGCAGTGGTAGTCCCCAGCAGCGTACCCGCCAGCAAGGACAGGCTGATCACCCAGGCGGAGACCAGGAAAGAGGTGCGCGCCCCCACGATCAGGCGATCGAGGATATTCCGTCCAAGGTCATCGTAACCCAGCAAGGCGCCGTCACCGGGCAGCGCGAGGATTTTCTGCAGCTCGATTACATCGGGTTGCAGCGGCAGGTAGCGAGCGCCGATCGACAACGCGGCCCACAGGGTCAACAGCACGACGGGTAACCTGACGGTCAGTCCGTTGCGCATCAGTGCCCGCTCCCGAGGCGGATGCGCGGATCAATCCAGGCATAAGCCAGGTCAGTCAGCAGGTTTACCAGCACGTAGGTCACGCTGATGAGCAGTACGCAGGCCTGTACCACCGGGTAATCGCGTGACTGAATCGCTTCGATGGTCAAGAGTCCGATACCTGGCCAGGAAAAAACGGTTTCGGTGATCACGGCCCCCGCCAGCAAGGCGCCGAGTTGTAATCCCAGCAAGGTAATCACCGGTAACAGCGCATTGCGCAAACCGTGATGCAGAATCACCCTGTGCGGCGGCATGCCCTTGGCAGTGGCAGTGCGCATGTAATCCTCTCCCAGCACCTCCAGCATGCTGCTGCGCACCATGCGCGAGAGCACGGCGATCAGTCCGGTTGCCAGTGTCAGTGCCGGCAGAATCACCGAGGTGAAGCCACTGCGGCCACTGATCGGAAACCAGCCAAGCCACAGTGAAAACACCAGGATCAGCAATGGCCCCAGCCAGAAATTCGGTATCGATACACCCAGCATGGAGAAGCTCATCGCACCGCTATCCCACCAGCTGTTGCGGCGCACCGCGGCAATGACACCGAGCGGCAGCGCCAGAACCAGGGTGATGGCCAGGGTGACCAGTGCCAGCAGGCCAGTCGCCGGCAGGCGTTCCAGCAGCAACGCCGAGACCGGCCGCCGGAAATGAATGGAGGTGCCGGTATCCAGTTGCAATAGACCCTGGAGGTAGTTTTGAAACTGGACCCCTATCGGCAGGTTCAGCCCCAGCGCGGTGCGTAAGGCCTCCCGGTCGGCGATGGACGCCGATTCTCCCAGCATGATCTCAACAGGATCACCGGGAATCATGTGAATCAGCAGGAACACAATACTGACAACGCCGAAGATTACCAGAAGCGCGCCCAGCAGGCGCTGGAGAATGAAGGCCAGCATGCGTGGATTATACGGTTGAACGATCATGATGTGACCGAAAAGTGACCGTTTCACCGGCACGGCAGTCAGAGCGCTTGCTGGCCTGCTGTGTGTCGGGGAAATATACTAACCGCGATGGTGAAAATGGATTGCTTCGGGGTGTTTTGTTAGCAATGACTCGTGAAAAAGATTACGCCTTCGTGGGTTATATTACCGGTACGGTGGTATTGACCCCGTTCTTCTGGTTTACGCTGGGAGATGCCTACGGCAGGTTCATGATCGATTTTGCTCCAGGACAAAGCATGGTGAGCGAACACCTGGTGTATTACACCAGCGGGGCAACCGGACTTGTGTGCCTGGCAGCACCCTTTCTGCTTGCCTACTTGCCGCGTTATGTCATCGGACACTGGGTGGAGGCGGCGTATGACCTGTCAGCCAGGACAGGCCTGTGGGTGCTGGCAAGCGGAAGGCGCCTGGTGGAAATCAGCCGGCCTCAGCTGTCACGCGTGGCGTGCACACTCTGGAATACCGTTGCCGGAAAATTGCGCAGGCTCTCCAGATTCTTTATCCATTAAGCGCGCGCGTACTATCGACTCATGGTTGCCATTCGTCAATGAACCTGTGAAGGTAGCTCTGACTAGTCCGTCATGCCGGCGATGTCCAACAGCCATGATTGCCATTGAAAACAAGGAGGTCACCCTGTCCTGTGACGCGTTGCGCAGGGGGCGTCATTTCCTGCACCATCAAGTCTATTGGATCAGTTACCCGCGGTCGTCATCCTTTGTCCACGGGTATCACCGCAGCATGCCTGCTCGGATGAAACACCGCTGGTCGAATGAATTCGACCCTACAGGGCTGCTTGAATGACGATAAAACACCGCTGGTCGAATGAATTCGACCCTACTGTAGGGCCGAATTCATTCGGCCAACAACCTTGCCATCAGAAGGAATGCGTCTCGTCTGAATTGATGTGTTACCCACTCAATCAGGGGAAGAACCTATCAAGGTTTGTCTACCTATGTATACCGGGTGTATGCTCCCGTGACCCAGCAAGATAATTATAGAACGAGGAGCCACTGATGATAAAAACTACAGTAAATTCTGCCAGCCGTACCTGTCTTTCCCTGTTTGCAGCAGCGGCGTTAGCCTGCTTGTCGCTACCCGTTCACGCCGCTAAACTCTCCGCCACAGCCGACATCAAGGGCTGTACTGACGCCAGTATTTCGGGAAAGGCGACATTCAAGGAAGAAGTAACGGACGAAGGTATCAAGGAAGTCACTATCCGTATCAAGGTGGATGGCTTGTCCGATGGCAAGCATGCGGTGCACATTCACGAAACAGCCGCCTGCGAGCCCTGCGGCGCAGCCAACGGTCACCACGATCCAGGACCTTTCGGGCAGACGCGTCCGGACAGCGCAGGTGATACAGTTCCCGCAACAGATATTAATCACCCGTATCATATGGGCGATCTCATCAACATCGAGGTCAAGAACGGCAAAGGTTTCATGAAGACTACGAGCAACCGGGTGACGTTGTCACCGGGCCGTCTCAGCCTGTTTGATGCCGATGGCAGTAGTATCATCATTCATACGAATGAAGATACGTACTGTGACGAGGAAAGCGAACTCAAGAAAGGATGCGCAGGTGGTTCCCGCGACGCCTGCGGAATCATCATAGCCGAGTGAAATTGGCTGGGGGTGCAGGGAGTCCAGCTGAGTCCCTCTGCCTCTTCTTCAGTATTCGACGCCGTTCCGTAATGGCCTTCATTGCGTGTCGAAACGGTTCGGTGTCGTCCGTTACCGCGTAACCCTGCTCAGTCGCATACGGGTAATCCGCATGAATACCGGGTCATCAAGTCACCTCCACCCGTTTCATGCGGATAATATGCGTCATTGTACGAGAGTATGTAGTGTCGTATTAAAATTCAAAGTCTCAGATCAACGCCGGGCTACATGACACCTGTGCATGATGAAAAGGACCTTGATAAGGGATACAAAATTCGTTGGCCACTACATGTTGCTGCAAGTCCTGATTCAGCTGCTGCTGGTTGTTTTCATCAGCTGGTGTGGTGTGGCGGTGTATGTCTATTTCACACAGTCCCGGATGTTGTATTACCCGGAACTCCCCACGCGCGTAATTGAAGCCACGCCTGCCGCGATCGGCCTCTTCTATGAGGATGTGCACTTGATTGCCGCGGATGGTACCCGTCTGCACGGCTGGTTCGCGCCGGCAACCGTCCCTCGCGGCACCCTGCTTTTCAACCACGGCAATGCCGGCAATATCAGTCATCGCCTGGATTCGATCGCACTGTTTCATGCCCTTGGCCTGAATGTACTGATTTACGATTACCGGGGCTACGGTGAAAGTGAGGGTAAGCCGACAGAGGCAGGCACTTACCTCGACGTAAAGGCTGCCTGGGAATATCTGCTTGGCGAGCGCGGTATTGCCGCAAAGGAGATCGTGATCTTCGGTCGTTCACTGGGTGCGGCCATGGCCGCGGACCTCGCCAGTCAGCAGGCATCGGCCGGGGTTATCCTGGAGTCTGCATTTACCTCCATACCCGCTCTGGCGGCATCCCTGTATCCGTGGCTGCCAACACGGCTGCTCTCCCGTTACCACTATAATAACCTCGACAAGGTTGAACGGATTACCTCACCCCTGCTGATCGTACACAGCCGCGATGACGAAATAATCCCCTACTCCCAGGGTGAGGAACTGTTCGCGCGCGCCAGTCAGCCAAAGCAGTTTCTGGAACTGAAGGGCGGACACAATGACGCTACGCATGTCAGTCGTGACACCTATACGGAAACACTGGAGCAGTTTCTGGGAGCCATCCTGCCCGGTTCAGGCTCCTAGAACTCGTATTCAAGCAGCAATCTGAAGGTCTGATCCGCGGTGTCACTGTCCAGTCCGAAAATATCACCCGCCTCCCAGTACAGCTTGTGCCGGCCGCTCAGCCTGATGGTGCCGGTGACAACAGGCCCCAGTCCGAAGGTGTACTGGCCCTTGTAGAGCTCAAGCGCCGGTTCAAAAAACTCCCGGTAGCGGTAACGCAACTGCGCTGCCAGGGCCGTCTCGAGCTCGTTGTCTATGTCATCCCCGAATTCATAGAGTGCGTAAAGATTGGCGGTGCTTGTCCAGCGCCCCCATTCCTTTTCGACCAGCAGTGCACTTGAAATCTCCATACTGTTGCTGGAGCGTTGCTTGTCCAGTTCGAACAGTGCGCCCCAGTCTGCCCAGTATTCACCCTGCTCTGTGAGCTGCCACAGTGCCTCGAGTTCAAAGGCCTGCAGCCGCAGGGCGTTGTCATGTGACTGCTGGCCAATCAGGTAACCTTCTGCAAACCATGAATCATTCAGTGACTGTCCGTAACCAAGACGGTAAATCCCCGCTTCGCTGGCATTGTCCGCGTTGTCATGTTCGATACTGCTACGGAATTCAAACTCCCGCTCCAGCGGCTGGACATAAGGGTGGTACACCTTGTCAATCACAGTACCATCTGCCGTTGCCTCGCCGGCCTGGAAAATCACCAGACCGAGTAGCCAGGAAATACGCAGGCTGTCGCGTGTTCGCACCATCAGTCGGGTGTTCCCCGGAAAGTTTGTCGCGGTGTCCTTGCGTACAGCACCAACACCGCTATCAGTAACAGCAGCAAGCCACCGAAATAACAGCTGGCCTGTATGGCGGTCGGCGTGGCCTCGTACCCGATGAGCGCATACAGTAGGGTTCCAGTGATCGATTGCTCCGCCAGCCAGGCAGTGGTATCCCACAGCGGCAGTTGTGACGGCAGCCAGTCGGCCTGTATCAGTAACAGCGCAGCCTGGGATATCATCCCGGCAGCAACCAGCGACAGCAGGCACAGACCGTACAGCAGAGCATAACGTCGACGCATGTTGCTGAACAGGTAATAGACCAGGGCGCCAGCACTGATACCGACGCCGGCACCGATGAGCGCACCCGTCAGGATGGCCAGAGACTGGCGCCACTCGTCTGCGAACCCGAACAGGTAGACCAGTACCTCAAAGCCTTCGCGGGTAATGGCCAGCGCGATGATGGCCGCCATGACGATCGCGGTGAGTGCTCCATGCGAGTGTCGGCCGTTGATGGAGCGTCCCGCCAGCAAAACGAAGACCAGTAGCAGCACGTAGATCAGGAATTGCATTGCCGCACTGCTTATCTCCTGTCCGGTGCCTTCAAACAGATCAGAGATAACATTGATACCGAGGCTGTAGCTCACAGCGCCTGCAACCCCGCACCCGAATGCCCATATCAGCCACTGCCGCGAGATACCCATGATCCCGGACAGGGCGGACAGGATACTGATCAGCAGGGCGGCCTCCAGGACTTCCCGCAGAACGATGATGACAGATGTCAGCAGCATGCGACCAACCTCATTCCGCGATGACCTTACCCAGGGCGGTCTCCGGATGGAACTCACCAAAAAATGGATACTCCCCGGGCAGCAGCGGCCCGATAAAAATCACCGCCGTGCGCTTTCCCATGATCACCTTCTCACGATTCAGTTCATAACTTTCGAACTCTTCCGGCGAGGGGTCATTATTGCTGACCAGCAACTTGATGCGTGTATTCGCAGGGACAACCAGTACCTCGGGAAAGAACAGGTGATCGCGGATCTCAAGTTCGAACACCGGTTTGTCAGCGAGCACCTCGCGGTTACCGCACAGCCATAGCAGCACGAGCAGTGTTGTCCTCATGACAGCCCGCATTTCAGAGTTCCTCTGGCTCGTCAGCCGCTGCGTGGTTATTGCCAGGCAAAGACTTGCGCGGAAAGTTGACACTCACCCGCAGTCCGTTCCTGAAGCTCGAAACACCCAATTCCATGCTGGCAGAGTGCAGCTCGGCGATATGTTTGACAATCGCCAGGCCCAGACCGCAACCAATGACCCCGGACTCATGCTGGTCGCCTCTCAGCCGGTAGAACCGGTCAAAGACACGTGCGCGCAATTCTGCCGGGATACCCGGTCCCGAGTCTTCAAATTGCAGGGTGACAGTGTCCTTGTCATCGCTCACTGTTACCCGCACAGTGCCATCGGCCGGTGTGTATTTGCAGGCGTTATCGAGCAGATTCTGCACCAGTGTCGCCAGGGCAAAGGCGTCACCCGCCATGCGGACCGGGTCTCCACACAGCTCCAGCGTGATGTTCTTGTCTTCGAAATCATTATAAGCAGACGCCATGACCTCCTGAACCAGCTGATACAGATCAAGTTCCTCAAAGCGGGCCATGTACTGGTCAGGGGCAGTACGGTACAAGCTGAGAATCTGCTCGATCAGGTTTTCCATGCGTCCGGTTGCCGTAACCAGCTGCTGCAGTTCATGGCCTCCGGCCGGCAAATGCTGTGCAATATTGTGCAGGTGCACCTTGAGGGCACTGAGCGGGGTGCGCAACTCATGTGCGGCATCGGACGCAAAGCGCTTTTCCCGGGTAAACGATGCCTGCAGGCGCTGCAACAGTTCGTTGGTCGATGACACCAGCTGCATCAGCTCAACGGGTTGCCGTTCCCGGGGCACTGTCGAGAGGTCATTGGCATCCCGGTTGCGCAAGTGTTCAGCCAGTCGCCGCAAGGGTGACAGGCCGGTGCCGACCACGAACCATACCAGCAGGCCGGTGACCGGCAAGGCAATGACCACGGGCAATACCGACTCCAGAATCACTTTCTCCGCCAGCGCATTGCGTGTGTCCAGTTGCTCTGCTGCGATGGCCCAGCGATCTCCATAATCTGCATCGCGCCAGGTATAGGTGCGCCAGCGGTGCCGGTCAAAATTCGTGTTCCGGTAACCCGTCTCGAGATCGGTAATGACAGTCTCCGGGGTATTGTTTGAGCGCAATATGAGCTCACCGTTCTGCCAAAGCTGGAAGGCGTACTTGTCAGAGACCGTTACCACGGTGCCCGCAACGGCGTGCTCATCGACAACCGTCACCAGTAAATGCGCCCGGTCTGCCAGTTCCGAATCAAATAATTGCTGGACTCCGGCCATGCTCGAACGGTAGCCGTGCAGCGATGACAGAAACACGGTCAGCGTTATCGTCGCCATCAAGACCACGACCAGGAATATCCTGATCGATTTCACGAATCACGTACCGTATACCCGACACCACGAATCGTCTTGATGAAGTCCTCGGGAAGCTTCTTCCTGAGGTGATGAATATGGACCTCGATTGAATTACTCGACAGTTCCTCGCCCCAGCCGTAGAGCTTGGTCTCAAGACTCTGGCGGGAGTGAATGTGTCCCGGTTGCTCCATCAAGGCCTTCAGCAACATGAATTCACGCCGTGGCAGGTCGATATCCTGTCCGTCTGCGTGTGCCTTGTGACTGAGGGTGTCGAGAGTGACCGGACCGATGGTGATATCAGCGGTCTGCACGGCTGTAACGCGTCGTTCCAGGGCGCGCAGCCGCGCCAGTAATTCAGTCATGTCAAATGGTTTGCCGAGGTAGTCATCTGCGCCCCGGTCAAGACCCGTCACCTTGTCTGTGGTGGTGTCGCGGGCGGTCAGTACCATCACCAGCGACTTGCAGTCACCACTGCGCAGTTGCCGCAGTACATCCAGGCCATCCATGTCAGGCAGCCCCAGGTCAAGAATAATGATTTCCGGTTGTTCAGCCGTGACGGCCTGCAGTGCCGCTTTCCCGGTTGCCACATGGTTGACACTGAAGCCTTGCCGCTTCAGCGCCGTTTGCAGTCCGTCGGCCAGTGACAGATCATCCTCGATCAGCAGTATCTGCATCAGCCGATTTTCTTGGCATGCCTGTACGCTATCCGGTTCTGACCGCGCACGGCGCGGTCCACCAGGCCGGGAAAGAGGGCATTGATACGCACAAACAGCGATTCCGGAAAGCCCAGATGGGATTCTTTTTCGCGCTTGCGTATCTTGCTGATGATCAAGCGGGCGACCTCTTCCGGTTCATCCATATTCATTTTGACTGCGGCAGCCATATCATAGACTGCCTGCGAATTGATCGCGGTTTTGACGGCGCGCGGGGCAATGTACTGGACATCGACCCCCGTGTCGGCCAACTCCCGTCTGAGTGCCTGGGAAAATCCCCGCATGGCAAACTTGCTGGCAGAATAGGCCGAAAACCAGGCAAAACCAATACTACCAAAGGTTGAACCAATATTGACAATCTGGCCGCTGTTTTGTGCCAGCAGGGTGGGCAGTACCGCCCTGACCAGCAGCATGGGACTGATGGTGTTGATCTCGAGGGTGCGTTGTATCAGCGCCGCGTCCTGCTCGGCGTAGACACCGAACGGATTGATGCCGGCTGCATTGATGAGGATGTCGATACCGCCGAGGTGCGCGAGCGTCTCGTCTACTATCCGCTGCCGGTCGGCTGCCTTGTAGATGTCGGCAGTGACCGTGTGTACGTTGTCGCTGGCAATGGATTCCCGGCACACTTGCAGCGCCTGGGCATTGATGTCCGTCAGGGACAGGCTGGCGCCTTCCTGTGCCAGTTTGCCGGCCAGTTGTGATCCAATACCACCACCCGCACCGGTCAGTATGATGCGTTTACCGTGCATAGTCGCCTGCCCTCCTGATTGGTTCCGCAATTACAGCTTGCTGTTAGCCTGTGCAAGTTTTGCCCTGATTTCCTGCTGGCGACCGCGGTCTGCCAGTGGACGATCCGGACGCGGCGTGGCTGCACTGGCCTTCTCAAGGTAATGTATTGCCTCGGTGACGTTGTCCTGCTCCAGCAGGAAATCACCGTAGAAATAATTGGGGTCGATGCCATCCGGGTTGATTGCCAGCGCCTGCTTCAGGAAGGTCTCTGCCTTCTCATCGTCACCAAAACCAATCGGCCAGCCTGGCACCTGGTAATACAGCGAGCCGAGCGAGGTATAGGCCGAACCGTCCAGCACTGTTGCATCGATTTGTATGGCTGCTTCCAGCAAGCGGCGCGCCTCCTTGACCTTGCCGAGCGCACTCAGACCGCCATTAACACCGGCATCCGAGCTCAGCACGATGGCCAGCCAGACCTTCGGCTCGGCGCTGTCAGGGTACTGATCCCCGAGCGCGCGGGCGTGAGTCAACAGCACCTCGAAGGCCTGCTCCTGTTGCGGCTTCGGGGTTGCATAATTTGCCTGTGCCCATTCTTTCTGGATCGCCAGCAGGTCGGTGTCAAGACCGGCCTGTAACGCCGTGCAGACGCCGGCCAGTGCCAGCAGTAAAATCATCTGTAGTCGCTTCATTTTCATTACTCGCTTCCTGTTCGGGATCAAGGGCCTGTTCATACTAAGTAGCTCGCTGCGACGGTGGCCATTTTTTCGCAAGTCAAGGCAGCGCGAGTGCCGTGTAGTTGCGCTACTCAAGCGAGCGCTAACGCAGAATTGGGGAAAAATGGCCCCGTCCCTTCGGGTTGCGCCTGAAATCCGGCCATGCGGCGTTGCTCGTCGTTCATTTAGCATAACTAAACCTCTCTCCTCGCGCCTTGCCTCGCCGGATTTCAGGCAGCAACGCAGCGAACTACTTAGTGTTAACAGGTCCTAGTCAAGGGGAATGCTGCGGAACACCTCGCCGTATAACCAGTACATCATGTTGGCCATATGAATCACTGCCTGCTGGTCCGGATGGCTGTGTAGCCGGTTCATCAGCGAGGTAAAAAATTCCATATGGCCGACATCGAGGGCACCGTGAGAACTCAGATAACTGAAGGCGGCGGCCGGCAGCCCCAGCGAGTCACGGATGGCCTGTGCCGCATGGGTAGCCAGCTGTATGCTGGTCCCTTCGAGCACCAGCACCATGCCAAAGAAACCCACCGGGTTGCCGCGCTGGATGCTGTCATAGGCATACGCCACCATCAGCTCGGTTTCGCGATTAGGCGAGCCGAAACGGTGCTGCTCGGGGTCTTCACCACAGGCGCGCAGATCGTCAAGAATCCATTCCTGGTGACCGGTTTCCTCTTTGATGTATTCAGCGATGGCCGTGCGCAGCCATTCCTTTTCCACCGGCAGGCGGCTGCCACAGGCCATCAGCAGCGGCACCGTATGTTTTACATGATGATAGGCCTGCACCAGGTAGGCACGGTAGCTGGATAGTGAAATGTCGCCACGGCTGCCGCGCTGTAACTGCTCGATGCGCATGAAGCGTTCGCGTGCATCACGGGTCTCACCCTGCAGGCGTTCAAAGAACGTGCTCAAGTGGTTCCTCTGACTGCCGCCGTAGATGTTCGGCATAATGTTGCTTGATTACCTGACGCCGCAGGCAGCCACTGCTGCTGAGTTCGCCATTGGCAGCAGTAAACGGTCCTGCCGCGATAATGAAGCGATCAACGCGGGCATAGTCAGGTAGTTGCGCATTGACCGCATCCAGCGCCTCTTCAAGCTCCCTCCAGACGTCACTTGAGGGCACCGGGCAGGCAGGTACCAGCACCGCAACCAGGTGGGTCATGTTACTGCCGAACAGAGCTGCCTGGGCAATGGCCGGCTGTGACAGCAACTCGGATTCCACCCATTCCGGTGAGATATTGCGCCCGTAGGCGGTGATAATGCGTTCCCGGCAGCGACCGGTGATATACAGGTAACCCTTGTCATCCAGATAACCCAGGTCACCGGTTGCCAGTTCCTGCGGCGGGGCGTCAGTCTCTGCGTGCAGGTATTGGCAGCAGGTATCACCCGACAGCATGATTTCACCGTGCTCACTGATCCTGACCTTCATATGCGGCAGTGGCCTGCCTGCCGACCCCGGAAAATTGTTGCTGTCGGTATTTACCGCCACCACGGAACAGGCCTCGGACAGACCATAACCCTGGTATACCGGTAGCCCCAGTTCGCGCGCGGATTCAAGCAGGGACAGGCTGGTGGGCGCACCGCCCACGGCGATGTAGCGGAATGAATCCGGCAGCTGCCGTGCCTGCGCCAGTGCAACCATCAGCTTCAATAACTGCGGGGGCACAATCAGGGCGCTGGGACGAACGTGCTGCAGCATCCGTGCAAAGGTGGCCACATCAACCTGACTGGAACCGCTGATGCCGCTCTCGGCGGGATCCGGGACATGTATTTCCGCGCCGGCGAGAATGGGCACATACACCGAGCCGATATTCTCCAGCAGGATGGACAGCGGCAGTAGTACCAGTGCACGATCGCTGCTGCTGGCCGCAGCCGCTGTCACCAGTGCGGTGGCCACTGTTTCCATGGCACGCAGCGGCAGTTGGACGCCACGCGGTTCACCGGTTGTACCAGAGGTATAGGTCACCTTGACGGTATCCACGTAGCGGTGATTGTCTGGCTGGTCAGTCAGCGACAGGCAGGCGTACTGCCTGCCTGCAATGGACAGTGCAGTCATCCGGCTTGCAGGGAACAGCGCCGCGACCCGTTCCGGTTTGTCGGTAATGATTGCCTCGACACGTGCGTCCCGGACGGCATGCAGTAACTGCTCGTCACTGAAGAACACCGGTAGTGACACATTCACACTGCCGGCCTGAAGGGCAGCCAGGTCAGCGATGATCCACGCGGGTGAGTTGTCCATCAGTACGCCAAGGCAACGGCGCTGCTGCAGTTGCCTTGCGAGTGTCATGACCTCTGTGTGCAGCTGATGCCAGGTCAGGGTCCATGAAGTGCCAATAATCAATGGCCGTTCAGGGTGCCGGGTGGCATGATGCTCGAGCGCCTGCAGAATCTCGCTCACAGGCGATACGTACCGGTTGATGTCGCAAAGGTCCTGCCGAGGTCAGCGGCATGCGCCGAGAGCTCACGCAGTGCCGGGTCTACACCGCTCGCCTTGCTGAACGCGTCTACTCCGATGCGGATTTCGCCACTGTAAACCGCCGGGCGGCTTTTATAGTAGGATCCCCAGTTCATCGCCTGTTCTGGCGGTAAACGTTCCGCGCTGGCTGCTGCATGCCGGGTCAGGGGCAGACCCATGCGCGCGAAGGCATTTTTCAGCGCCGGCACGGCGGTGAAGACAACGTGGGTGAATCCCGCCGCGCCCAGAAAGGCGGTCAGGGTACAAATCAACCAGCGTGCCTGCCCGGCGCTGGCCGGTGCGAGGTTACCTATTTCGACAATCCTTTGACGCTCGACCCCGAGGATTTGCTCAACGGGCTGATCAAGATAATGTTCGGAGAACAGCCCTGCACTACCGGCCGGGCGCACGCCGGCAACGGCCGCATAGTCCCCGTCGGGGAACAGGATGTTCACCAGCAGCGGATAAAAGGTCTGGAGTTGTGCTCCATAGGCCTGCATGAAAACCGCCTGTACAAAGGCTTCCGCACGGGCACGTCGGGGATGGAGCGGGCCCGTCAACAGCAGCGACAAGGGCTGCGACTGAACGGATAGGCAGCCCTCGCCAGGCGTCTGGATCGAGACTAAATTGCTGTTTAACTGCGGCATGCTAGTGGTCCGGTGCGTTAGGAATGCGGCTATTGTGCGCACACATTCTTATCCGAACATTAAGAAGCGCGACGAAACCGGGTCAGGCGGCGTTGTTGTGACGGCGGGCACACAGGCCTCCAGTCTGGCACAGCACCTGTTCCGGCACTGGCGCTCAAACTGAAGTACGCAAGGAAAGGCTTCGGGCTGTTGCTGATTCAACAGATCTTGAAGCCAGACGGTCCTGTGCCATACTTTGATGGCTGTTCACTGGAGCACTGTCATGAGGCGAGTATTTGCAAGCTATCCGGGCACGTTACCCCCACGGATGGGTATTTTGTGCGTGTGGCTTTTGCTGGTATTTGCCCCGGGGTTACAGGCGGCAGAGGCGGCACGGAGTATCGTGGTCACACTCGGGGATTACCGGTTCATGCCGGACACGATCAGTGCGCTAACGGGGGAAACTGTACGTCTGGAACTCAACAATACCGACAACCTGACGCCGCATAATTTCAGCTTGCAGGCGGCGGAGGCCGGGTTGGACGTGGACGTGGATGTCAGCGCCGGTCACACCGAAGTCATTGAGATTACGCCGCTGGCAGCGGGGACCTACACCTTCTTCTGTAACAAAAAGTTACCCTTCATGAAGAGTCATCGTGACCACGGCATGGAAGGTACCCTTGTTGTGGGGCACGCCGGTGAGGAATAGCCTGTTACAGCGGGGCTTCCTGGATCAGCACCCGGGTGCCCGCCGGTACCCGGTCGAACAGGGTCATCACCTCTGCGTTGCGCATCTTGATGCAGCCGTGTGATGAGGGTGTACCCATCGGGTCTTCTTCCGGGCAGCCGTGTATGTAAATGTAGCGGCGCATGGAATCCCTATCGCCAAAACGGTTCCTGCCGGGTTCCATGCCACACAGCCAGAGGATGCGGGTCAGCATCCAGTCCCGGCCAGGGTGCTGCTGCTTCAACTCGGGGGTATAGATCTCACCCGTGACGCGACGCCCGACAAACACGCTATTGACCGCGGCGCCGGCACCGATTCGGGCGCGGATGCGGTGCAGCCCGCGCGGTGTGCACTCACTGTGCATGATTTCGCCCGGCCCGTTAGCCGCTGTTGACACGGCCACATCCATGACGATGCGACCGGACTCGAGGAGTTGCAGACGCTGCTCGTCGATGCTGACCTTGATGAGACGGGGTTCGAATTGCATGGGATGATTATACGTAATTAGGCGTCTGTCGAATGGTTAACAACGGCAATCGATGCAGTCCAGGCCGGGTGACAGATTTATTCATTAATAGCCACGGAATCCACGGAAGGACACGGAAAGATTATTATCAAGGCATTTATTTTTTCGTGTCCTTCCGTGGGTTCCGTGGCCATTCTCTTCTGCTCCGGGATTACCGGCTTCTGGATACGTCGCACAGGGCATCGTAGTTACCGTCGTAGGACAGCCGGTAACCGCTGATGTCAGATCGGGCGGCAAACACGTGGTCTTCATACCAGAGCGGAATGTAGGGTAACTGCTGCAACAGGCTCGCCTGAATCCGGCGGTAGGCAAGCGCCTGTTGTTCCAGTGTCGTTCCCTGCTCTGCCATGGCCAGCAATGCATCGATCTCGGGTGATGACAGGTGGCCGCGGTTGGCGCCATCAGGCGGCAGCGATGTGCTGTGGAAGGCGTAGCGGAAAATGTCCGGTGTCTTGATGCCTACCCAGGCGAGACTGTACATCTGGAAATGCCCTGCCTTGATATCTCCGTAAAATGTGCCCCAGTCAAAACTCTGCAGCGTCATGTCAATGCCAACATCCTGCAGCTGCTGCTGGATGACGCTGGCGATCCTGACGCGTACCGGGTCGGTGGATGTCTTGTAGTTTATTCTCAACGGGTGTTCGGTCGTGTAGCCGACCCGGGCCAGCAGTGCGCGGGAACGGTCAGGGTCATAGGCAGGTACGTTGAGTGCCGGATTGCCGGCCCAGTGATCAGCCGGCAGCAGAGCTGCTGCTGGCCTGGCGGCACCGCCCAGCAGGTACTGGATGATGGCCTCGCGGTCGATGGCGTGCGCAATTGCCTCGCGAACCGGCAGGCGGCCGGTCACAGGGTCATCGAGGTTGAAGCCGATATAGGCGAAATTACTGCCCTTGTCATAGTGCACCTGAATCGCCAGTTGATCAGCGAGATAGGCCAGCAGCTCGGCAGGCAGGTCATTTTGCAGGATATCGATTTCACCGCGCAGCAGTTTCAGTACCCGTACCGTGGGGTCGCCGATGGTCTGGAATTCAATGACCTGGCCGTCGTCGATACGTGTCAGTGACAACCTGCCCGGTTGCGGCCACGCCGCCAGCCGGAATGGCCCGCTCCCCAGCGGCGACTCGTGAAACGGGTGATTGTTTTCTATCCCCTCGGCCGGCAACAGGCCGATGACCAGGTAGCCCGGGAACAAGGGGTCCGCGCGTTTGAGGGTGAAGTCCAGGGTATCGTCATCCAGGACCGTGATGGTATCGATCAGCTGCAGGGTGCCGGCATGGGGTGAGGGCCTGTCCGGGTCCAGCACCGAGCGGTAGGTCGCGGCAACATCCCCGGCGTCGAGTGGCCTGCCGTCGTGAAAGGGGGCACGCCCCGGCTTGAGGTGGAAACGGTAATGCACGGGAGACAGCACCTCCCAGCTGGCGAGTGCGGGAACCGGTCGCATATGTTCATCGAAATCGACCAGCCGCTGGTAGAGCAGGCGATTGAGGCGTGCCGACGTCGCGTCGGTGGCATAGCGGGGGTCAAGATTGGCCGGTGCGCTGGCCAGCCCGAAGCGAATGATGTCATCCTGCGGCTGGCTGCAGGCGACCACGGATAGCAGCAGGCAATACAGCACAATGCCCGGCAAGCGGGTCACGCGCCCCCCTGGTCTATTGCCAGTTTCAGGTGTACGCGCAAGCGGCGAAAGACGTCCTCATCGAGCATGTCGGGTAACACCAGCAGATAACGAAGACGACGCCGCGGCGTATTGAAATGCAACACCACCATCCAGGGCAGGATGAAGGCCTGCGCGGCCAGGCTGACAGACTGTCGCTGTCCGGACTGCAGTGTCAACTGACACTGCCCTGCGTCTTTGCAGAGCAGCGAACGTACGGCATCCGGATGATTGCGTTGTACCTGTCTGCGCCATGCATCGAGCAGGCTGTAGCCTGCGGCGGACACCGTTGCCAGGTTCAGCCAGGCGTTCAATGGCAGCAGTAGCAGCAGGCATAACGGGGCGCCATGCACCAGTAGCAGCCAGGCGGCCAGTGTCCGGGACGGACCCAGCTCAAGGCGCAAGGGCGCTGCGTATTTGCCCGACAAGGTGTGCGACATCCGTGTCAATCGTTGTCATGCGACCCATCAGTATTTCCAGCAGTACGGCATCAGGGTATTCCAGCAGCGCACTGAAGCGTTCCCTGCCCGGCTCATCCAGCCGATGATATCCCGACTTCATGAAGCCTCCCAGCAGTTCATCGAGTTCGCGCATGCCGCGACGGCATTGCCACTTGAGTCGCCTGCGGTTGCTGTCGGTTGTCAGTGTCGCGCCCGGTGCCTGCATCAGAGAGAACGCCTGATCATTAACTCTTTGATGCGACCAATGGCACGCGTCGGACTCAGACCCTTGGGGCAGACCTCGACACAGTTCATGATGGTGTGACAGCGAAACAGCTTGAAAGGGCCATCAAGATGGCTGAGCCGATCATCCGTTGCCTGGTCCCGGCTGTCTGCCAGAAAGCGCCATGACTGCAGCAGCGCGGCCGGTCCGAGGAATTTATCCGGGTTCCACCAGAACGAGGGGCAGGCGGTAGAGCAGCAGCCACACAGGATGCATTCGTACAGGCCGTCGAGCTGGTCACGCTCTGCCGGCGACTGCAGGCGTTCTACCTCGGGTTCCGGGTCCCTGTTGATCAGGTAGGGTTTGACGGCGCGGTACTGGTGGTAAAACGGTTCCATGTCCACGATCAGGTCGCGGATCACCGGCAGCCCCGGCATCGGGTTGATGACGATCGGAGGCTTGAGACTGTACAGCGGGGTTATACAGGCGAGTCTGTTGAGGCCGTTGACATTCATGCCGTCTGAACCGCACACCCCCTCGCCGCAGGACCGTCTGAAGCTCAGTGTTTCGTCCTGCGACTTGAGCAGCAACAGGGCGTCCAGCAGCATCATGTCCCTGTCGAGCTGTTCATCACTCAGCTCAAATGCCTGCATGCCGGGTGACTGGTCGTGCTCGGGATTGAATCGGTAGATGGAGAATTTCATCTTGCCTCGTCAGTAGTTTCGTGGCTTCGGCGGAAAGCTGTCCACCGTCAGGGGTTTCATGCGAACCGGTTTGTAGTCAACGCTGTTGCTGTGCTTGTGATAGAGACTGTGACGCAGCCAGTTGATGTCATCGCGTTCCGGAAAATCGATGCGCGAATGCGCGCCGCGACTTTCCTCTCGCTGCCGTGCCGAGAGCATGGTCGCAACGGCAACATCCATCAGGTTCTCCAGTTCCAGTGCTTCGATACGCGCGGTATTGAACACCTGGCTGTGATCCCTGAGACGCACATCCGGCAGTCTTGATTGCAGTGCGAGTATCTTTTCCACGCCCTCGTCGAGGACTTCCCGGGTGCGGAAGACGCCGCAATGCTCTTCCATGGTCGCGGTGAGCGCCTTGCGCAGGGCAGCCACCGATTCACCGTCACCCGGCTGTTCCCAGCGCGCCAGTCGTTGCAACGCCAGTTCCAGACAATCATCCGCAAGCGGCTGGTGATAACGGTTTTCACCGAGGTATTCGATGATTCTGTTACCTGCAGCCCGCCCGAAGACGATGATGTCGAGCAGTGAATTGCCGCCAAGCCGATTGCTGCCGTGTACCGACGCACAGGCACATTCACCCGCTGCATACAGTCCCGGAATGGGTTCTTCCGGACCCTTTTCGATCGGGACGACCACTTCACCAAAGCGGTTGGTCGGAATCCCGCCCATGCTGTAGTGTGCCGTGGGAAATACCGGTGCCGGCTCATCACACAGATCCTTGTGTGCAAAGGTCAGCACCAGGTCGCGAATCGCCGGCAGCCGTTTCTTGATGACAGCGGCATCGAGATGCGTCAGTGTCAGCAGCACATGGTCCCTGTTCGGCCCACAGCCCCGTCCCTCGCGAATTTCGGTCACGATTGCGCGACTGACCACATCACGGCTGGCCAGGTCCCTGGCGTGCGGCGCATAGCGCTCCATGAAACGCTCGCCTTCACTGTTGATCAGGTAGCCGCCTTCACCGCGAGCGCCTTCGCTGAGCAGCATGCCCTTGCCGGCAATCCCGGTGGGATGGAACTGCACGAACTCCATGTCCTGTAACGGGATACCGGCGCGCAGTGCCATCGCCATGCCGTCGCCGGTATTGATGAGGGCATTGGTATTGGTGCGAAAGATCTGGCAGGCACCCCCGGTGGCCAGCAGGGTCGTCTTGGCCTCGATGACCAGCTTCTCACCGTTTGCAATGTTGAGTACCAGCGCACCCAGTACCGTGCCCTCGCGGTTGTGCAACAGGTCAACCGCAAAATATTCATCGAAGAAATGCGTCCTGGCACGAATATTCTGCTGGTACAGGGAATGCAGTATGGCATGCCCGGTGCGGTCCGCCGCTGCACAGGTGCGGGCGGCCTGCTCGCCGCCAAAGTTCATGCTTTGTCCGCCGAACTGGCGCTGATAGATCCTGCCGTTGTCCAGCCGTGAAAACGGGACGCCGAAATGTTCCAGTTCGTAGACGGCCTTCGGCGCCGCCCGGCACATGTATTCGATGGCATCCTGGTCACCCAGGTAATCGCTGCCCTTGACGGTATCGAACATGTGCCAGTGCCAGTTGTCCGGGCGGACATTGGCGAGCGCGGCATTGACGCCGCCCTGTGCGGCAACGGTATGCGACCGGGTCGGAAAGACCTTGGACACCACGGCGACGTGCGCATCGCCTCGCGATAGCTGCAGCGCGGCACGCAGGCCACCGCCACCGGCACCAATGATCAGGCTATCAAACTGTCGTCTCGGGATGTTCATGCTGTCATCCGGCGCCTGCCAGCAACAGGATCTGCAGTGCCCACAGGCCACAGCCTGTGAGTATCAGCGCAATCAGGGTGAGCACCAGCAGCCGCAGGCGCAGGGAGTGTACGTAGTCGAGCACAATGTCCCGCATCCCGACCCAGCCATGCACCAGTAACGCAAGGATGAAGACGGCACTGGCAACGCTCATCGCCGGGTGCGTTATCCAGTCATGCCATTGCTGGAAGGTCGGCCGCGGCTGACGATAAAAATGCAGCATCAGGTAAACCAGGAAACAGGCCAGGTAGGCCGCGCTGATGCGTTGCAGCAGCCAGTCACGCAAGCCGTGGGTGGGCCGGCTCACAGCAGCCACCACACGTAGGCCAGCGTGGCCAGCAGACCAGCGGAGCTGACCAGCCAGGCGCTGCGGCGCGCCTGTAGCAGGTCGACGCCAATGCCCATATCAATGAACAGAAAGCGGATGCCGGAAAACAGGTGATGAAACACCGACCAGGCCAGGATGATCGAGGTGGCGAGCAGCCAGTCGGTCTGCAGGATGTCCAGGGCACGCTCAAAACCGGCAGCGTCCTGCAGTGACAGGCCGAGTAGATAAATCAGCAACGGAAGGCTGGTAAACATGAGCATACCGGCAATCCTGTGTGCGATCGAGGTCACGGCTCCCACCGGAAAACGAATCCGGAAAAGATTGAGATAAACGGGCGCAGATCGCTGGTTAGCCATGATGTGTCTTCGTTCGCAGCGGCAATTTATACCATCCGGCAGACAGGAACACCAGCCAGTCCCCTGGCGGGCCGCGGCGTCGCTGTCTGCTGACAGTATCAGCGGCATCGACTAGAATCAGTGGCACTGAATCCGGTACTGTCACCCGGAAGGAATACCAGGAGCGGGATAAAATGAAGATTGACTGGAAAACCTTCCTCGCCGATGCCGGTGCCGAATTTGCAGCCGACAAGGTTGCCCATTATGGCAACCCGGAACGGGAGCAGGAGGTGGCGCTCAGCGGACTGGTGTTTACCGATCTCAGTCACCTGGGGGTCATCGCTGTCTACGGTAATGATGCGGAATCATTCCTGCTGTCCCAGCTCAGTAACGACATCAGGCAGGTCACTGACAGCAACAGCCAGCTGAATGCCTACTGCACTCCCAAGGGTCGCATGCTGGGTTTGATGCGGGTATTTAAACTGGGTGAGACCTGGTACCTGAGATTGCCGGAAGATACCGTAGAAGCCGTTATTCAGCGGTTGCGGATGTATGTCATGCGTGCAGACGTGACCCTCGAAAATGTCAGTGACAATTTCGTGCGTATCGGCATCTCCGGTGAACAGGCTGCCGATGAACTGGCTACGGTCGTGAAAAATGTGCCTGCCGAACCCGACCTGGTCACACATGCCGGCGATATAATCCTGCTGCGCGTGCCCGGTGTGCGGCCCCGATTCGAAGCCTATGCCAGTGCACATGAAACCGCACGCCAACTCTGGGATTCTCTTAATGTACACGGTGCGCCGGTCGGTGAATCCGCGTGGCGCCTGCTGGAGATAATGGCCGGACTGCCAGCGGTGTACGCCGCAACCACTGAACTGTTTGTCCCCCAAATGGCCAATTTGCAGCTGGTGAACGGCGTCAACTTTAAAAAGGGCTGTTATCCGGGGCAGGAAATTGTGGCGCGCATGCAATACCTGGGTACCCTGAAACGGCGCATGTATCTTGGCCGCATCGATACTGACCGGCAACCCTCACCCGGCGATTCATTATTTACCCGTACCGACAGTGAGCAGGCCATTGGGCGGATTGTCGACGCCCAGCCCCATCCGGATGGCGGTCAGGCGGCGCTGGCCGTACTGCAGATCAAGGTCGCCGAAGCCGGAGACATGCACCTTGGCAGTTCGGACGGACCGGCCATGGTCCTGGAAGACCTGCCGTATGCCTTCGAGGAATAAACGCCTTTCCGGCAGGCGTTAGCTGCGCTTCCGCATTTTCCTGACAGCCGTGATGGGTGCGGGTTCATGCCGGCGAGGTGAACTTGCGCTTGTGAATGGAGTCTTAATTACAAGGATCGCCAGTCATCTCACTCTTAGTCAGGTATTCACAATGAAATCAGGTATGGCATTTGTTATGGTCGCTGCAATAACGCTGGTCAGTATCATTGCACTGCAACTGGGCAGCGCTGCTGAACCGGTGCCTGCCGCGACGAAAGCGCCGGCAGCTGCAAAAATTACCCCGTGGAACGGCAGCTTTTCAAAAGCTGATGATGCGCAATTAAAGGCGATGCTGACGCCCCTGCAGTATGAGGTCACCCAGGAGGAAGCCACCGAGCGCCCCTTCAACAACGAATACTGGGACAATCACGAGGAAGGGATTTATGTGGATATCGTGTCCGGTGAACCGCTGTTCAGCTCGACGGACAAGTTTAAATCCGGGACCGGCTGGCCGAGTTTTACCCGGCCAATTAACGAGGCCGCCCTGAGCACGCATACGGATACCCGCTTCTTCATGAAGCGTACGGAACTCAAGAGCAGCCTGGCCGAATCCCACCTTGGCCACCTGTTTGAGGATGGGCCGGAACCCACCGGCCTGCGTTATTGCATCAACTCGGCATCGCTGCGATTCGTACCCAAGGACCAGCTCGAGGCGCAGGGCTATGGTGATTACCTGTACCTGTTTGAGGATTAACGGTTCATGCACCTCAGCCCCGGGCGCTCCTGCTGGTAAATTGATGCAATGATGTGCTAGCGGTAAACCGCGCGAGCTGCCTCGACGGCAACACCGGACGTGATCGGCGCCTTCATGCTGCTCAGCACGGCATCCAGTGCACCCAGGCAAAACAGCACATTGGTTTGATTGCTGGCAAATCCCATCAGGCCGATACGCCAGATCTTGCCGGCCATGGCACCCAGGCCGGCGCCGATTTCCAGGTTGTATTCACCCAGCAACGCAGCGCGAACGGCGGCCTCATCGACACCGTCCGGGATCGACACGGCATTCAGCTGCGGCAGGCGCTGACCTTCCGGAACGACGAAAGTCAGACCCATGGCCTCAAGACCCGTCCGCAGCGCATCGTGGTTTTTCTGATGCCGGGCCCATGAGTGCTCTATACCCTCTTCCTGCAGGATCACGAGGGCCTCGTGCAGGCCATACAGCGTATTGATCGGTGCCGTGTGGTGATAAGCGCGCTTGGTGCCTCCGCCCCAGTAACCCAGCACCAGGTTAAGGTCCAGAAACCAGCTTTGAACCTTGGTCTTGCGACTGGTAATCACGTCGATGGCGCGCTGGTTGAAGGTCACCGGCGACAGCCCCGGCACGCATGACAGGCACTTCTGGGAACCGGAATAGACGGCGTCGAGTTGCCAGTCATCGACCATCAAGGGCGAACCGGCCAGCGAGGTCACGGTGTCGGCAATGACCAGGCAGTCGTGCTGGTGCGCCAGTTGTGCGAGAGTTTTGGCATCGGAGATGGCGCCGGTGGAGGTCTCGGCATGAACAAAGGCGAGGATCTTCGCATCCGGGTTGGCCTTTAACGCGTCCTCAACCTTGGCAGGGTCTACCGCAACCCCCCAGGTATCCTCCACCATGACCGCGGTGCCACCACTGCGTTCCACGTTTTCCTTCATGCGGCCACCGAAGACACCGTTCTGGCAGACAATGACCTTGTCGCCGGGTTCGATGAGGTTGACAAAGCACATTTCCATACCCGCGGAACCCGGTGCCGAGACCGGCATGGTGAGCGTGTTGCTCGTCTGGAAGGCATAGCGCAGCAGTTCTTTCATCTCCTCCATCATGGAGACAAATACCGGATCCAGGTGGCCTATGGTGGGGCGTCCCATGGCTTCGAGGATGCGTGGATTGACGTCGGACGGACCGGGCCCCATCAGTGTACGGACAGGTGGATGGAATGACTGAATACTCATTGGTGACCTCATTGATTCCGGATTATCTGGAATGGTGAATAAACAAGGGCGCGATTCTAGCATTTTCGGCCCTGATTCCCATCTATTGGTGGAGAAAACAGCGCACGCTGTGGTCGTTGTGGCGGGTTTCTTCCGGGTACTGCCGGCGACATGTCTCCATCGCTTCCGGGCAGCGCGGGTGAAAGTGGCAACCTTGCGGCGGGTTTGAGGGTGACGGCAGGTCACCCTCGAGGCGGATAATTTCCCGTGCGGAATCCGTCTCGATCACCGGGACCGCCGACAGTAATGCCCGGGTGTAGGGATGCAGCGGCGCCTCGAGTACCTCGGCTACCGGTCCCTCCTCCACGATTCGTCCGAGATACATTACCGCGACACGGTCTGCCAGATAGGACACCACGGACAGGTTGTGCGTGATGAACAGGTAGGAAAGCCCGAGTGTATTCTGCAGTTCCTTCAACAGGTTCAGGATCTGTGCCTGGACCGAAACATCCAGTGCGCTGGTCGGTTCATCGCACACCACCAGGCGGGGATCAACGGCCAGGGCGCGTGCAATGCAGATGCGCTGCCGCTGCCCGCCGGAGAATTCGTGCGGGTAACGCTGCACAAGTTCCGCTGACAGGCCTACCTTTGTGAACAGTTCGTCGACACGCGCCCGGCGTTCCTGTTTGGTGTTGCCGATGCGCTGTGCAATCATGCCCTCCTCGACAATATCGCCAACCATCATGCGTGGATTCATCGAGGAGTAAGGATCCTGAAAGATAAACTGGAAGTTCGAGCGCTGCCTTCTGAGCTGCCTGCCTTGCAACGTCGTCAGCTCGGTGTCCTCAAACCGCACGCTGCCGGCGGTTGGCCGGATTAATTGCAGGATGCCCTTGCCTGCGGTGGTTTTACCGCAGCCGGATTCGCCCACCAGTGCCTGGGTACTGCCCAGGGGGATCGACATCGATACACCGTCAACCGCGTACACATAACCGGCAATCCGTTTGAACAGGCCCTTGTGGATCGGGAAATGCACTTTCAGGTCTGTAACCTCCAGCAGCCTTTCCCCACGACTGGTATGGGCCGCCGCAATGGCACGCTTGCGGTGCTCGCGTGTGGCTGCTGCCGGTATGGATAACGACGCATCAAGCAGGTGACAACGTGCATGGTGAGCGTTTTCCGCGCGGTTCCAGCCGGGTACCCGGATGTGGCAGTGATCCCATGCCTCGTCACAGCGATCGGCAAAGCGGCAGCCTGTGAACACCCGGTCCAGCGACGGCACACTCCCCCTGATGGTGTCCAGGGCCTGCTCGCGCTTGCGTACCTCCGGCACTGATTCGAACAGTTTCTGACTGTATGGATGGCAGGCATTGCTGAAGAAGCGATCACGGCTGGCTTCTTCCACGAGTTGCCCCGCATACATCACCGCGACGCGGTCAGCCATGCCCGCCACGATGCCGAGATCATGGGTGATGAGCAAGATTGCCATGTGGGTGTCCTGCTGCAGACGCTGTAACAGTTCCAGCACCTGTGCCTGTATGGTGACATCCAGCGCGGTTGTGGGTTCATCTGCAATCAGCAGATCCGGTTCGCCGGCAAGCGCAATGGAAATCATCACGCGTTGCTTCATTCCACCGGACAGCTGGTGTGGATATTCCCGGTAACGGCGTCTGGCATCAGGGATGCCGACGGCATCCAGCAGCTCCAGCACCCGCGCCTGTGCAACGCGGCCCTTCATACCATGATGTCGGGTTAGCACCTCGGCTATCTGGTCGCCAATGGACAGCACCGGATTGAGCGATGTCATCGGTTCCTGGAAGATCATGGCGATGCGGCGTCCGCGAACGCGGCGCATTTCCGCTTCGGGCAGTGCCGTGAGGTCCTGGTCGCCGAGGGTTATGCGCCCTGCCGTGAGACGACCAACGGGCTGCGGTAGCAGACGCAGGATCGACAGAGCCGTCATCGATTTGCCGCAACCGGACTCTCCCAGCAGCGCATAGGTTTCACCCTTGCGTATCTCAAGACTGACGCCATCGACCGGTCGTACCGCCGTGTTACCGTGGCCAAGTTCTACGCAAACATTGTCGAGCGTGAGCAGGGTTTGTTTCATGTAAGGGATGTCCAGTCGCATCAGCGTGCGCGGGTACGCGGGTCAAACGCGTCACGCACGGCATCGGAGAACAGGTTGGCTGCCAGTACCAGCATAAACATGAAGATGAAGGCCGACAGCAGTGACCACCACACCACCGGCTCACGCGCCATTTCCAGGCGGGCGCTGTTGATCATATTACCCCAGCTGTTCATGGTCGGATCCACGCCGACACCCACATAGGAGAGCACGGCTTCGGCCAGCACCAGCCCACTGAAATCCAGTACCACGGTGATCAGCACCACGTGCATGACATTTGGCAGGATGTGACGGGTGATGATTCTGCCGTGTGCGACGCCAAAGGATATGGCCGCCTGGATGTACTCGGTCTCGCGCAGCTTCAGCGACTCGCCGCGCAGCAGACGGCAAAGCCCTGTCCAGCTGGTAATACCAAGTATAATACATAGAAATAACAATCGGATATCAGCTCTTTCTACAGTGGTTTCAAAATATTCCGGGTGATTGCTGATATACACCTGCAGCATCAGGATCGAGGCCGCGATGAGCAGTACGCCTGGAATGGAATTCAGGGTGGTGTAGATATACTGCACCACGTCATCGACCCAGCCGCGCGCATAGCCGGCCACGATACCCATAAAAATCGCGAACGGCAGCATGATAAGCGTCGTCAGCGTACCGATGACAAGGCCGGTACGGATGCTCTTCATGGTCAGGTAAAAGACATCCTGACCGACCTTGTCGGTGCCGAGCACATGAAAGTCGCTGGCAAGGTTGATGGCGAGAAAAACCAGCAGCAGCAACAGTGTAATAGTGGTCAGCAGCGTTCGCCACGGCAGTCCGGTCTTACGTCTCACTATCGCCTGCAGCATCGCGCGAGGGCTGCTACCCGTGCGCCGTCCCAGCAGCGCGGCGGTCACATAGAAGATAGCGACGCCGGCCAGCAGCGTCTCCGCCAGTGCCAGCAGGCTGCGCTGCAGTATATCCCGCCACTTGTCCTCGCCTGACCCGGACAAGTGACGTCCGCCGTACAGCAGACGGGGATAGTCGCGCACCCGGGTACCGTCCTCCAGCTCGATGGTTTCCCTGGCGAACAGGTGAGTCGCAAAGGGTGCCGAATAGGTTTTTTCCACCTGGGTTCTGATCGGGCCCAGTAGCACATCCAGGGCGCTGAGCACTTCACCGGAATAGTGGTTTATATCGCTGTTACCGTTATTGTCCAGTTGCAGGCGAAAATGCACCGAGTCCAGTAATCCTGTAATGACAAATGCCAGTAACACCACCACGGAAGCGGCGGCGATCCGACCCCTGAATACCCGGTGCCACGGTGCCCGCAGATGCGGTTTACTGCGCGCATAGACGACGAACACAGTGACCACTGCGGTCAACAGGAAAATCAGCGCATCTGTCCAGAGCACGACCGGCATCATGTCAGTCGTACCCGCGGATCGACCAGGGTATAGCTGATGTCAACGAGGATGAGCCCGACGATGTACAGCACGGAGCCGAGGAACACCATGACCCTGACGATGGCGAAGTCCTGGTTGTTGATGGCATCGATGGTGTAGCTGCCCAGCCCCGGGATGGCGAAAAATGATTCCAGCAGCAGACTGCCCATGAATAACAGCGGCAGCAGTACCACCACGCCGGTGACGATCGGTATCAGCGCATTCCTTAGAATGTGCCGGAACATCACCAGTGATTCAGACAATCCTTTCGCACGCGCTGTGCGCACATAGTCCTTGCCGGCCTCCTCGAGGAAGAAGGTCCGGTACCAGCGTGCCCCGGAACCGATGCCACTGATGACACTGATCACCACCGGCAAGAGGATAAACTTGAGTGCGATCAGTCCGCTGTCGAAACCGGAAATCGGCATCAGGCGAAACAACTTCGCCAGCAGGTACTGGCCACCGATGATGTAGAACATGGCCGAGATCGACATCAGTACCACGCACAGGATGACCCCGGAAATATCGAGATAGGTACCCCTGAAAAACGCCATCAGCAGGGCAAAGGTAATATTGACCATGACGCCGATAAGCAGCGAGGGGATGGCAATCGCGAGACTCGGCATCATGCGCTGGCCTATGTCATAACTGATGTCCCTGCCGTCATCTGAATAACCGAAATCAAACACGAACAGTTTCAGCGATTTTTCGAAGAAAATCGTATCGGTGACCTTGTCGAGCGCACTTGCCTCGCTGTTCAGCAGCAACGGTTTGTCGTAGCCATGACCGGCTTTCCATTTGTCGATGGCTTCCGGTGTTACCCGTTTCATTCCAAGGTGCATGCGTGCCATGTCATCCGGCGAGTTGACCACGAAAAACAGATAGAAGGTCAGCAGATTCACGCCGATCAGGATCGGGATGGCATAGACAACCCGCCTGACGATGTAGGCCAGCATCAACGTGTCTCCCGGTACGCCGACATGCGCTGCTGGCGACGAAAGCCTGCAAAGGCCGGTATCACAATCAGCACGATGACGGTGACCATCGCATACAGTGGCCAGCGTACCGGGCGGTTCCATTTATTCTGCAGCTCTGCCCGCAGTGCCGGTTCCAGTCGCTGGTATTTAAGCGTGTTATTTGCCATCAGGTTGGGCTTCGAGTTGAGTACCCAGATATGGTGCAGGGAAAACTGTTTTGGAAAGAAGCCCCAGTTCCAGGGTGCATCATGGCGGGCGATATCCATCATCTTGTTAATAATTGCCTGGCGTTGCGGACTGTTCTCCATGCTCTTCATCTGCTCAAACAGGCGGTCGAACTCGCTGTTGCGGTAATTGGCCGCGTTTTCACCATTATGCGCAACCTTGCTGTTCGGGCCATACAGCAGAAACAGGAAGTTTTCAGGGTCCGGATAATCGGCATTCCAGCCCCACTGGAAGATCTGTGCCGTTCCCTTCAGCATTTTTTCCTGGAAGCGATTGTAGTCGGTCGCGCGGATAACCAGCTGAATGTTCAGCTTGGCAAACTGTTTCATCAACCAGTTGAGCTGCGCCTTGGCATCCGGTCCTGTCTGTGCCGTGTCAAAATGCAGGATCAGCGGCTTGCCGGTATTGATATCACGGCCTTCCGGATAACCGGCCTCGGCGAGTAACGCGCGTGCCTCTTCAATGGGCCGGCGTACCGCACCCTTTGCTGTGGCCCGGTACACATAGGGATTAATGCCGCCGATGCCCGCGGTGTAGCCAAAAATGCCGGGAGGAACTGCACCCTGCGCGGCGATGCCACGCCCGTTTAAAAAGATCGAGATGTACTCCTCGGTGTCAATCGCAATCGAAATCGCCAGACGCAACTTCCTGGCGGCTTCAGAATCGCCGCCGACCAGCGGGTCCTGCATGTTGAACCCGGTATAGAAAATCGTCGTGGCGACAGCCGTGTTCAGCTCGATGCCTTGTCTGAGCATCTCGTCCGTGAGCGTGACTTCTCCGCCAGTGCCGATATTGATGGCCTGGTCAAAGCTGTCTGATGAGATGCCGGAAACATCATAGTAACCTTGCAGAAATTTGTTCCAGTAAGGGATGGTTTCCTTTTCCAGACTGAATATGATCCTGTCGATAAACGGCAGCGGCTTGCCGGCATCGTCCAGCAGTCCCGCCTCCCTGTCACCGGGTGCCCCTTCAAGCGGATACTGCTCACCGTGAAAATTCGGGTTGCGTTCCATCACCATCTGGCGATTGGGGTTATTGATCGTCAGCATGTAGGGCCCGGTTCCCACCGGGTACCAGTCCAGCGTGATATTGCGTTCCGCCATCCCCGGTTGTGAATAGAACTGGTCTGCCTCCTTTGGCACGGGTGCGAAGAAAGGCATCGCCAGCCAGTACAGCAGCTGCGGATACTTGCCATGGACCTTGATGCGGTAGTGGTAGCGATCGATGACTTCGGCACCTTCAAGCGGGTATGCCGTCAGATCGAGATAGACGCCCTGCTCTTTCCCGGCAGCCGCTGCTTCCCAGGCGGTCTTCAGCGTACCGGCGTAGTCTTCCAGTCCGACAATGTACTCGCTCATCAGGCCAAATATGGGGGAATGCAGCTGCGGATGCGCAAGACGCTTGATCTGGTAGACGTAATCGTCGGCCGTGAGTTCGCGTGTGCCGGTCTGCGTGAAATCGCCAAGTACGTGGATGTTTGATAATTCTTCAGCCGTGAGCTGCTGATAGCGCAGCACCCCCTGCGGGTCTCTGGCAAAGGCCGGGTGTGGCTGGTAGTAGATGCCGGGCTGGATATGGATGTCATAGACGCTGTAGGCGATATCATCGATATCGGCATTTTCAGGCAGCACCTGCCCGTCGTCACCCAGGTACGTGGCGACCGGCACCCCGGTTGCCGTCAACGGGATCAGCTCGTAGGGCCGTTTCAGGTAGTGGTACTGCAGCGGGGGTTCATAGATCTGCCCGGTAAAGGTGGCTTCATTGGAACTGTAGGATTGGGCCGGGTCGAGGTGCTTGGGTCGTTCCTGGAATAACGAATAGAATACGTTGTCACGCGCATCTGCGGCCGGATATGGACGATTCCATGGCTGGTTGTCGCAGGCAACCAGACACACACCTGCCAGAACGGTACACAGACCGGTTTTCCACGCACAGGGAATCAGTCTGGCCGCGGTGCGCTGGGCAGGAAGTATTGACATGACCGGGCATTATAATGCTCGTTGTGCCGGGATTCATAACTTTCAACCCCTTCACGTTGCCGGCGTTTTCCGGTACCGTAGCGGCACGGTTTCCGGCAGCTGCATGCACGGGAACCGCCTGACTTACTTCACACTGGATACAAGGTGCTGCTATGGGATTCCTGAGCGGAAAACGTGCCCTCATTGTCGGGCTGGCAAGTAATCGGTCGATAGCCTGGGGTGTTGCGCAGGCGATGTTGCGTGAAGGCGCAGAGCTGGCCTTCAGCTACCCCAATGAGAAAATGGGTGAACGCGTGACCAAAATGGCCGCCGAGTGTGATTCACACATTGTGCTGCCATGCGATGTCAGTAGTGACGAGCAAATAGAAACGCTGTTCAAGCAACTGGGCACGCACTGGGACGGACTGGATATTATCGTGCATTCAGTTGCCTTTGCGCCGGCAGAACAGCTGGCGGGAGACTACCTCGATTGCGTTACCCGTGAGGGTTTCAGGATCGCACACGATATCAGTTCCTACAGTTTTGCGGCGCTGGCCAAGGCCGGCCGACCACTGATGCAGGGACGCAAAGGTGCGCTGTTGACAATGAGTTATCTGGGTGCAGTACAGAGCATACCCAACTACAACGTGATGGGTGTCGCGAAGGCCAGCCTGGAGGCCAATGTTCGCTACCTCGCACAGAGCCTCGGTGCGCAGGGAATCCGGGTCAATGCGGTTTCCGCCGGCCCGATCAGGACACTGGCCGCAGCCGGTATCAGCAATTTCCGCAAGATGCTCGACATGTTTGCCAGCACTGCGCCGTTAAGGCGTAATGTAACGATCGAGGATGTCGGCAATGCCGCGGCATTTCTTTGTTCCGATCTTGCCGCGGGTATCACCGGCGAGATCACCTACGTCGACGGGGGCTATAATACGGTGGGTATGCCGCCGCTTGAATAGGCAGGCTATCGAGGCTACGACGGCTGTTTGGTCAGGATGCCCGTTTCACCCTCCAGTCGACCAATCAGGACCGCGCCACAGGAATCGCTGAATACATTCACGCCGGTGCGGCACATATCGAGCACCCGATCAACTGCCAGTATCAGTCCTACCGCTTCAACCGGCAAGCCGATGCTTGTCAGGATGATGGTGATGGCAACCAGGCTGGCCGCAGGAATGCCCGCCACTCCGATTGATGTCAGCAGGGCTACCAGTACGACCGTAAACTGGGTCGCAAAGCTGAGCTCAAGACCGTAGGCCTGGGCGATAAACATGGCGGCTACACATTCATACAGGGCGGTCCCGTCCATGTTGACGGTTGCCCCGAGCGGCAGTACAAAGCTGGTCGTTCTGTTGGATACCCCTGCCCGTTTTTCCACACATTCCATGGTCACCGGCAATGTGGCTGAGGACGATGCCGTCGAGAAGGCCATCAGCAGGGCCGGTGACATGGCACGAAAGTGAAGTCCCGGATTGACCCCGGCCACGATACGCAGCAGCAGGGGGAGGACCAGCAACAGGTGGATGGCAAGCGCCGCAAGCACCGTGAAAAAGAAGGCCATTAACGGTTCAAAGGCGGCAAATCCGGTTGAGGCAACTACCTTGGCAACCAGAGCGAAGACACCGATGGGGGCGAATTTCATCACCCAGTCTGTGAGCCTCATCATGACCTCGAATATGCCCTGCCAAAAGTCTTTCAGGACCTGCCCCGGAGGGCCGGGAACGCGTGTCATGAAATAGCCGAATAGCAGGCTGAAGAAAATCAGTCCCAGCATCCTGCCCTCTGCGGCGGCGGCGACAATATTGGTCGGCACCATGCGAATGAAAATATCCACCACATCGCCCGCACCCCGTCCCTCGATGCGCTCGGCGATGTCAGTGATGGATTCATCCGACAGGGCCACGACCTCCCTGGCGGGTACACCGTCGACAATCCCCGGCGAGACGATATTCACCATTGTCAGGCCGACCACGATGGCCAGCATGCTGGTGGTGAGGTAGTACAGCAGCGTCTTGCCGCCCAGACGGCCCATGGCGCCACTATCACCGATACCGGCGATGCCTGTAATGATGGAGGAGAGTACCAGCGGAACGATCAACATCTTCAGGGCGTTCATGAAAATCGTGCCCAGAAAGGAATAGATATCAAGCAAACGGATACCGAAGAGCGACCCGTCCAGCCCCGACAGCTGGCCGGCAATGACGGCCAGTACCAGTGCAATGAGAATCTGCCAATGAAGCTTCAGGACAATCAATTTCCTGGCTATTGACATGATCCCGGGGGTTACTGATCAGCTGGAGGCGGTATGACGATTGCGGCTTGCTCCTTGAGTTCGGACATTACCGCCGCCAGTTCTGCCTCGCCCTGCACGCGGCTCAGGGAACGCCATGCCTGTTGACGTGCGTCCTCCGGAAGGTCGTCCAGGTTACCTTCCTTGATTTGCTGCAGTGCGATGATCACGTAGTCTCCGTTGCGTGTTGTTTGGCCGCTATAGGCCGTTTCACCCTCATCGGGTGGCTGCATCGAGAAGGCAGCAGTGATAATTTCCCGGGCGGGCTCGCTGGCGTTGCGAAGAATCAGTTCTGTCCTGTTAACGGTCGTCTTTTCAGTCGTTGCAACGGCATCCAGTGTAGTTTCCCCCGTATTCAGGCCGGCGAGTATTTCCTCGCCCCTGGCCTCGGCAAGCTTGCGCGCCTTCATATTCCTGACCCGTTGCTCGACATCCGCCCTGACTTCCTCCAGCGGCTGCTGTGAGGCGTCCTGATGGTCCAGTATTCGCAACACCACGACGTGGTCCGGACCAATTTCCACGGGTGCGCTGTTGTTGCCATTCAGCAGCACATCCTCACTGAAGGCGGCATCAACAATGGCACTGTTTGCCGCGATACCGGTTCCGCCCTGCTGGCTGATCCAGTCTGATTCCCTGAGATCCAGTTGCAGTGCCTCGGCGGCACCCTGCAGGGAGTCGGGTTGTTCAAAGGCGAGACTGGAAAGGGTTTCAAAGCGCTCATAAAACAGTTCTCCGCGCTCTTCGGCAAGCAACTGATCGACCAGCTCATCACGTACCTCAGCCAGCGGGGTGGCGACTTCCGGTTTGATGTCGACCAGTTCGATGATATGGAAGCCGAATGGCGATTTTACCGGTTCGCTACGTTCCCCTTTCTGCAAGGCAAAGACAGCCTCTTCAAACTCGGGGGTCATGACACCGCGTCCGAAAAAGCCAAGATCACCGCCGCTGGCGGCAGATCCCGGGTCATCTGACAGCTCTTTAGCCAGATCCCCGAAATCTTCTCCGGCCTCCAGCCGGGCAACAATGCTGTTGGACTTCTCCAGTGCAGCGGCCGTAGCGCTCTCATCGGCATCCGCTGGCAATGCAACCAGAATGTGTCGAGCGTGTCGCTCTTCAGGAACGACATATTTTGCTGATTGTTCCTGGTAGAGTGCCTGGAGCGCCTGTTCGTCAACGTCAGTGGACGCATCCAGTGTTGCCGCATCGAGTTCCAGGTACTGTACCCTGACCCTTTCCGGAGTCATGAAGGCATCCTGGTGAGTGCGGTAATAGTCCTCGATTTCCTGGTTCGGGATATCCAGCGCCTCACTGAATGATTGCAGCGGCAGAACAAGGTAGCTGAATTGCCGTTGCTGGGCTTCCAGCACATAGGCCTGGTTCAACTCTTCGGCTGTGGCGGCGGCGGTGCGATTGATGCCTTCCCGGTACTGGTTGGCAATGATGTCCTGTTTCAGCTTGTATTCAAAACCAGAAGGCGTCATCCCCTGGTAGCCGAGCACGCGTGCATAGAGTGTCTTTGAGAAAGTACCGTCTTCCTTGAAGGCATCGATGGCATTGATGCTTGCGGCAACGAGTTGATTGCTTGCCGCAAAGCCTTCCGAGTCAGCGGCCTGCAATAACAGTTCCTCATTGATCAGCTGTTGCAGGGCGTTCGCTTTCAGCATGTCTTCATCCAGCAGCGCGGGATCAAAATTTTCTCCCAGCATCTCCGCCATGCGTGTCCGCAGCTGCTGGTAGGCACGCTGATGACGTGCCAGTGAAATTTCCTGGTCATTGACGGTTGCCGCGTAGTTGGCCGCCGTGCTGCGTAGATAGGAATTGAGCCCAAAGAATGCAAATGCAACAAACAGAATGCCCAGGATTATCCATCCCACAACACCCATGATTCGTTCTCGTATTGCCAGTAACATGATCCGTCTCTCGGGAACCAGACTTAACAGCGCATCGGCTGTGAGGTTTCAGTGGCTGGTTAACAAAGAAAGGGCACCCGATAAAGGTGCCCTTCTGTTAGCCAGTATGGCGGAGTGGACGGGACTCGAACCCGCGACCCCCGGCGTGACAGGCCGGTATTCTAACCAGCTGAACTACCACTCCTGATCCTTGGTGGGTGCTGAGGGGATCGAACCCCCGACATTCGCCTTGTAAGGGCGACGCTCTCCCAGCTGAGCTAAGCACCCGAAGGCGCGCTAGTTTACGGCATCCTTGAAGGCTTTGCCAGCCTTGAATCCGGGAGACCTGGATGCCTTTATCTGAATCGTTTCACCGGTTTGTGGATTGCGGCCGGTCCTTGCTGCACGTTCACGAACATTGAATGTTCCGAACCCCACGAGGTTTACCTGATCACCCTTGCCGAGTGTTGCGATAATGCTATCCAGTACGGCATCTGTTGCGCGTGTTGCATCTGCCTTGGAAAGGTCTGCCTCACTGGCTACAGCATCAATCAGTTCAGATTTATTCATAAATACTACCTCTATTCTTTATCGTTGAGAAAAAACCGGTACTTTGCGCTACCTGTACACTGAATAGCAAGCCGGGTACCCCCATTTTGAGCAGGGGGTATTAAAGCACAGTTATACCCGGCAAAAAACCCGTCGACAGCCGATTCATTGAATCGAACTGCCGGCGGGTTTGCTTGATCGCCTGCCGGTTTTAGTGTGCCCGCAATGGCTTGGGTTTTACCTTGCTTTTGGTCTTGGCGGGTTCCTTGCTTTCCGCATCCTCCAGTGGAATTGGATGATGCTGCAGCGCTACTTCGAGCACCTGGTCAATCCAGCGGACCGGCCGGATATCCAGCTTTTCCTTGACGTTCTTCGGTATCTCCGCCAGATCCTTGCGATTTTCCTCAGGAATCAAGACGATAGATATACCACCCCGATGTGCGGCAAGCAGCTTTTCCTTCAGGCCACCAATCGGCAGCACCTCACCGCGCAACGTGATCTCGCCGGTCATGGCAACATTCGACCTGACCGGTATGTTAGTGAGCGCGGAGACCAGTGCCGTACACATGCCAACGCCGGCACTTGGGCCATCCTTCGGTGTGGCACCTTCCGGGACATGGATATGGATATCGTACTTCTGGTAGAACTCGGGATCGATACCCAGGGCACTTGAACGACTGCGGACAACGGTAGTCGCGGCATGAATTGACTCCTGCATGACCTCACCCAGCTGGCCGGTGTGAATCATCTTGCCCTTGCCGGGCACGATAGCAGATTCGATGGTCAGCAGTTCACCACCCACTTCGGTCCACGCGAGTCCCGTGACCTGCCCGACCTGATCATAGTCTTCAGCAAGACCATAGCGGAAACGTTTAACGCCCAGGTATTTTTCAAGATTCCTCGGTGTAACTGCGATCTTCTTGTCTTTCTCATGTAACACAAGTTCCTTGACGACCTTGCGGCAGATCTTGGAAATCTCGCGTTCCAGGTTGCGCACACCCGCCTCGCGTGTGTAATAGCGCACAATGTCGCGAATGGCATGTTGACTGACAGAAATTTCACCGCTGTGAAGACCGTTGCTTTCAATCTGCTTTGGCAGCAGGTAACGCATGGCAATGTTGATCTTCTCATCTTCCGTATAGCCGGGTATGCGAATCACCTCCATGCGATCCAGCAACGGACCTGGAATATTCAAGGTGTTTGCCGTAGCGACAAACATGACATCCGACAGGTCAAAATCAACCTCCAGATAATGGTCGTTAAAGGTATTGTTCTGCTCGGGGTCCAGAACCTCCAGCAAGGCCGAGGACGGATCACCGCGGAAATCCATGGACATCTTGTCCAGTTCGTCAAGCAGGAACAACGGGTTTCTCACAGAAACTTTTGACAGGTTCTGGACAATCTTTCCCGGGAGTGAACCGATGTAGGTTCGGCGATGACCACGTATTTCAGCTTCATCACGGATACCACCCAGTGACATGCGTGTGAACTTGCGCCCGGTCGCACGGGCGATTGAACGTCCCAGGGAGGTTTTGCCGACCCCGGGAGGGCCAACCAGACACAGAATTGGCCCTTTCAGTTTCTTGACACGCTGCTGCACCGCCAGGTATTCGAGGATGCGTTCCTTGACTTTCTCCAGTCCATAGTGATCTTCCTCAAGTACATCTTCGGCGGCCGCAAGATCATGGCGGATCTTGGAGCGTTTTTTCCAGGGTACGCTGACCAGCCAGTCGATATAGTTTCTTACCACTGTTGCTTCAGCCGACATCGGAGACATCATTTTCAGCTTGTTCAACTCGGAGGTCGCCTTTTCCTTGGCCTCCTTGCTCATGCCCGCCTTTTCTATTTTCTGTTCCAGCTCATCCAGTTCACTTGGAACGTCATCCATGTCTCCGATTTCTTTCTGGATGGCCTTCATCTGTTCATTCAGGTAGTACTCGCGCTGGCTTTTTTCCATCTGCTGTTTAACGCGGCCGCGAATGCGCTTCTCGATCTGCATGATATCGATCTCGCCTTCGATAAGGACCATCAGGCGTTCCAGACGTGTATGACTGCTGATGATCTCGAGTATTTTCTGTTTCTCTTCCAGTTTAAGCGACATGTGCGCAGCGATCGTGTCTGCCAGTCGCCCCGGTTCCTCGATGCCGGACAATGAGGTAAGAATTTCAGGCGGTACTTTCTTGTTCAACTTGACGTACTGTTCAAACATCGCCAGTAATGAGCGCTTCAGAACATCGAGCTCTTTTATATCTTCGTCCTGTTGCTGTGACAGTGATTCAATGTGCGCTGTGAAAAAGGCATCGGTGTCATCGTATGCGGTGACGCGAACCCGCTCGGCACCTTCGACAAGTACCTTTACAGTGCCGTCAGGAAGCTTTAACAGCTGCAGGATAGTGGATAGTGTTCCAATCCTGTGAATATCATCGACCGATGGATCGTCAATTTCCGCATTCTTCTGGGCGACCAGCAGTATTTTCTTGTCTTCCTGCATCGCGGTATCCAGCGCATTGATCGATTTCTCGCGTCCAACGAAAAGCGGGATCACCATATGTGGGTAAACAACAACGTCCCGCAGTGGCAAGACCGGTACTGCATTTGCGGCTTGATCTGTCATATCAGTGCCCATCCTTTTCCTGTTTAAGTCTGTGTTTTCCGGGTTATCGGTATCAAGCTGACAGGTTTCCGCCCTGGCAGCTGCGCGCCCGGTGTCTTGCCCGTCTTTCTGAAGGATCGCTCCAGCAACCCTCGCCATGAGTATCTAATATGGGGGCCAGATACGGCACTTCAACCATTTTCTGACAGGCACTCATTGTGCAGCAAGGACCGTGCCATACTGGCAAGAAAGACAACTAACGAGTTAAGCTGTTAGTTATTATGAAGAAATTATTTATTCGGACGCAGCAATAGCGCCCGGTGTGTCAAAAATCATGTACGGTTTGGCATCGCCGAGAATGACATTCTCATCAATGACCACTTTTCTGACGTTTTCAAGCGAAGGCAGGTCATACATGGTATCCAGTAGCACCTGCTCCAGAATGGTGCGTAGCCCGCGAGCACCGGTTTTCCTGTCCATCGCTTTGCGTGCGACTGCACGCAAGGCATCATCCCTGAATTCAATTTCACAACCTTCCATGTAAAACAGTTTTTCATACTGTTTGGTCAGTGCATTCCTGGGTTCAGTCAGGATTTGCACCAGCGCGCCTTCATCGAGTTCCTCCAGGGTCGCCACCACCGGGAGACGTCCGACGAACTCGGGAATCAATCCGTACTTGATGAGGTCCTGTGGTTCAACATCATAGAGAACCTCTCCAATGTTGGGTTGATTCTCCTTGCTCTTGATCTCGGCAGAAAATCCAATCCCGCCTGTTTCGGAACGGCTGCGTATGATCTTGTCAAGACCGGCAAAGGCCCCACCTACGATGAACAGTATATTTGAGGTGTCTACCTGGAGAAATTCCTGCTGGGGATGCTTGCGTCCGCCTTGCGGTGGTACGGAGGCAATCGTTCCCTCGATCAGTTTCAGAAGTGCCTGTTGTACACCTTCACCGGATACGTCGCGGGTAATCGAGGGGTTGTCTGACTTTCTGGATATCTTGTCTATTTCATCAATATAGACGATACCCGTCTGTGCCTTGTCGACATCGTAATCACATTTTTGCAGCAGTTTCTGAATGATGTTCTCGACATCTTCACCGACATAACCCGCTTCCGTAAGCGTGGTTGCATCGGCAATGGTAAAGGGTACGTCCAGCAAGCGGGCAAGCGTTTCGGCAAGCAGTGTCTTGCCTGATCCGGTCGGGCCGATTAGCAGGATATTGCTCTTTGAGAGTTCTACATCGTCTTTTTTGTTTTGTGCTTCCAGACGTTTGTAGTGGTTATAGACGGCTACAGAAAGAACGCGTTTTGCACGGTGCTGACCTATAACATATTCATTGAGTACGTCATTGATTTCCTGCGGTTTCGGCAGCTTCTCTCCACCGGTGGTGGATTTATCCTGCATCTCCTCGCGAATGATGTCGTTGCAGAGCTCGACACACTCATCACAAACGAACACGGAGGGCCCTGCAATCAGTTTCCTTACCTCGTGCTGGCTTTTGCCGCAAAAGGAGCAGTAGAGCAATTTACCGTCTTCTCCCTTGCTGTTTCGTTCGTTGCTCATACAAAACCCTCACGTTTGTCTATCGGTGTCCGGCTGAAATCCATATTTATCACTTATTGTTATTATAAACAACTCCTTCGATACCCTGTTATGCCTGATAATACTCAACGATAACAACAGGTTTCCGGAAATGTTCGCTACAGATTCAGGTTTTTGCCATACTGATGCCGAGGTATATTCAGATAATTGTCGGGCCGGTGGCATCATTGCGCTGGTTGATGATTTCATCAATGAGCCCGTAGGTTTTGGCTTCTTCAGCCCCCAGAAAATGATCGCGATCGGTATCGTTGCTGATCTTTTCCAGCGGCTGGCCCGTGTGATTGGACAATATCTGGTTGAGTTTCTCCCTGATCAAAAGGATTTCTCTTGCATGTATATCGATATCCGTAGCCTGGCCCTGGAAGCCCCCGAGAGGCTGATGGATCATGACGCGGGAGTGAGGCAGACAGAAGCGCTTGCCCTTGGCACCGCCAGTGAGCAAGAGTGCTCCCATACTGGCGGCCTGACCGATGCACATGGTGCTGACATCGGCCTTGATAAACTGCATGGTGTCGTAGATAGCCAGGCCTGCGGTAACGGAACCACCGGGTGAGTTTATGTACAGGTGGATATCCTTGTCCGGATTTTCCGATTCGAGAAACAGCATTTGTGCAACGATGACATTTGCCATGTAATCTTCAACCGGGCCAACCATGAAGATGACGCGCTCTTTAAGCAGCCGCGAGTAGATATCATAGGAACGTTCACCCCGAGCGGTTTGCTCGACAACAATGGGCACCAGATTCAGTGCCCGTGTATTTTGCGCGCCATTCATAGGGTAGCTATCGGTCATTTCACGGTTGTCCTTGAGATTGTTTGGCTTCTTCAACAAGTGCGAAAAATGAGGTTATTTCATCATTCACATCAATGCCACTGTGTTCAACTACCCACTCCACTACCTGCTCTTCAATGACTGCTGACTGGATACCGGAAAGCATCTCCTGGTTGCCATAGTACCATTGAACCACTTCTTCAGGTTTCTCGTAGGAAGAGGCGATGGTTTCTACCAGCTCACGAACGCGGTCTGGATCAAGCTGAATTTGGTTCATTTTGGCAATCCCGGATACGATAACGCCAAGTTTTAGCCGTTTCTCGGCGCTTTCCCTGAGCGCGGATGCGTCCAGCCCCTGTTTGCCCTCCTGTCGTTGTAATTCCTTTATTTCAGATTCGACCAGGCTTGCAGGCACTTCAACAGGGTTGTTCAGCAGCAATCCCCTGAATACCTGGCTTTTCATTTTTGACTTTATCAGTCCTTTCAGCTCACGATCCATATTGTTGCTTATTTCTGTCGTGAGTGCCGGCACGCCACCATCCTCGACACCAAATGCCCTGGCAAATTCCTCATCGATTTCAGGCAGCACAATCTCGGAAACCGCATGGACCTTTACATCAAATTTTGATGCCTTGCCGGCAACCTCGGCAGAGGGGTAATCGTCCGGAAACATAATGTCGAGGGTTTTCTCATCACCGGCTGCAACACCGACCAGCTGCTCCTCAAAGCCGGGTAACATGCTGCCGGAACCGAGCACGACTGGCATCTTTTCAGCCTTGTTGCCTGCAAACGCAACCCCGTCCACCGTACCTTCAAAGTCGATTGTAATCTGGTCTCCCGTGGCCGCAGGGCGATTAACCTCGCTCCATGTCGCGCGCTGCTTGCGCAAACTCTCCAGCATCTCCTGCACGTCGTCAGCAGTGATTTCCACGACCGGCCGCACAACCGAGAAGCCGTAATCAACACCACTGGTTAATTCGGGGAAAATTTCAAATGTTGCCACATATTCCAGCGGCTGGCCGGCCAGAGAATCTTTTGGTTCGATATCGGGATAGCCAGCCGGCCGCAGGCCTTCCTGGCCCAATGCTTCCTGCAGGGTGGAGTTGACTACCTGGTCAACGACTTCGAGCCGAACCTGCTTTCCGTATTTCTGCTCGATTACTTTTATCGGTACCTTGCCGGGACGAAAGCCATCAAGACGTACAGTCTGGCTCATTGACTTTAACCGGGATTCAACTTCCTGATCGATGCGCTCGGCGGGGACCTGTACGGTCATCCGTCTGGTGAGTCCGCCTGTGTTTTCTATGGATACTTCCATCCCTACACCTCATTACTTTCCGGTTAGTGTACTTCCTGGTCACGCCGGGTGTGCCAGTGCCTTATATTATCGATCAGGAATTGCATTCATCCCGGGTAGTTGGTGCGAAAGGAGAGACTCGAACTCTCACGGGTTCCCCCACTGGTACCTAAAACCAGCGCGTCTACCAATTCCGCCACTTTCGCCAGTTTCAACAACTGGGCTGTCAATTGTGCAGATACCAATTCCAAATTATAACTATCTCTTGTGTGTTTGCGCACCCCTAATTTGCTTTAAACGCCGTGCTGCAGCGCAATTCCAGGTGAGGGATACAGGCACTGTGCGGGGAGGTTCCCCTGAAACAGGTACTACCTGAATCCAGACCACACGGGCATGGCATCTGGTTTTAACGGGCACAAAAAACCCGTGCCTGGCACGGGCAAAACTGGTGGGCCGTGTAGGATTCGAACCTACGACCAAGTGATTAAGAGTCACCTGCTCTACCAGCTGAGCTAACGGCCCGAAATGGGGTGGACGATGGGACTCGAACCCACGACGACTGGAATCACAATCCAGGGCTCTACCAACTGAGCTACGCCCACCATTTAAACAAATCAAACGACTTCCCTGCGCACCCATAAAGATGGCGCGCCCGGCAGGACTCGAACCTGCGACCCTCGGCTTAGCATACCAGCTACGTTTTTCAACGCCCCTGCAGGGTTTGTGGTCTGGACTATCTCTTCACCGTCTCAGGTGTCACACGTATAGTCTCTACGGATCCCCTCGATAACCAGCCACAAATATCACATGACTTGACTGGTTTATGCGTAGGCGTTTCTAGCCTCAATACTACCGGGTTGAGTCTTCAAAACACCCAGGTTTACCTTCCTTTGGCACGCTGCCTGGCGATATGCTAAACACCAATCAATGAAAGGGTCAACCAATGGTTTCCTCGGGATTGCCATCAGCATGACCTGTTAAGGGTTCCCCGATACAGTGCGATCCACTTTATGAGTTCCAATTCCTCATAAAGGCTCCCGTTTGCACACCGTTTCTGATGTGCGCATAAAGGCCGATGCTCTATCCAGCTGAGCTACGGGCGCAAATTACTGCTACCTAAAACTGGTCGGGGTAGAGAGATTCGAACTCCCGACATCCTGCTCCCAAAGCAGGCGCGCTACCAGGCTGCGCTATACCCCGATTTCCGTCCTGATTTCCGGGCGCAGGATCTGTAACCCGGTCAGGCTGAGGGATGATACGTGCTACCCCCAATAGGGTCAATCGGATGATTCTGCTGCTCATTACCTGTTTCAGTGAGGGGTATACATGTGACTGTGGCCTTATAACGGGCAGGCTTTGTACCCGGAATATATAACGCTGTGTTGTGCTGGTTGCCGGCCACATGCGAGAATCCGCACCTGTTTTAACTGAGGCTCCGGGTAACCCCCATGGCTGCAAAACTGATTGATGGCAAGGCAATAGCTGCCAGGGTGCGTCAGGCCGTCAAGGCCAGTATTGACGAGCGCAGGAAAAACAACCTCCGCCCTCCGGGGCTTGCCGTGGTGCTCGTGGGGGAGGATCCGGCATCGCAGATCTATGTACGAAACAAAATCATGGCCTGTGAGGAAGCCGGCGTCATCTCCCATTCGTATACCTTGCCTGATGACACCTCGGAAGCAGAGTTACTTGATCTGATTGACAAACTCAATCGGGAGGCCTCTATTGACGGTATCCTCGTCCAGTTTCCGCTCCCGGTGCAAATCAATGCCGACGAGGTGACAGAGCGCATTCGGCCCGACAAGGATGTCGATGGATTCCACCCCTGTAATATCGGGCGACTCGCCCTGCGACGCCCGGCCTTGCGTTCCTGCACGCCGCGCGGGGTTATTACCCTGCTTGAACACACGGAAGAGACTTTTTACGGCCGGGAGGCCGTCGTGGTGGGGGCTTCCAATATCGTTGGACGCCCGATGAGCCTGGAACTGTTGCTGGCCGGCTGTACCGTCACAACCTGCCACCGTTTCACCCGCCACCTTGAGGACCATGTGTCACGGGCGGATATCCTGATTGTTGCCGTCGGTAAACCGGGTATTCTCAAGGGGGCCTGGGTCAAGCCCGGTGCGACCGTGATTGACGTCGGTATGAATCGACTTGCAGACGGTAGTCTGGCGGGTGATATCGAGTTCGATGTCGCCTGTGAGCGTGCGGGCTGGATTACACCGGTCCCGGGTGGTGTGGGCCCCATGACAGTTGCCACACTGCTGCAAAATACACTCTACGCGGTAGAAGGGTTACCGGCCTGAGGAAGATTCTAGCTGCGGCGCCAGCGGGTGCCAGAAGCGCCATCTTCGAGAATGATGCCGGCGGCATCAAGCTCATCACGTATCCGGTCAGCCTGCGCCCAGTCTTTATCAGTGCGCGCCTTCAGGCGACGTGCAATCAGGTCCTCCACCGCCTCGCTGGATAACGCGCCGGGCACATCGGTCTGACCGGGCGCTGCATCCCGTAAATAGTCGTCCGGTTCCACCTGCAACAGACCGAGAATGCCTCCGAGCCTGATTAAGCACGCTGCCAGCTGACCGGCTGTCTCCGGCTGTTGTTGCTTGTGCCGGTTAATTTCACGGGCCAGATCAAACAGGACGGCAATGGCCTCCGGTGTATTGAAGTCATCATCCATTGCACGGTAAAAGCTGTCGAAGTAGCGGTCACAGCAACCATCGGCTGGTTCTGTCGGCGACAGACCACGCAACGTCGAGTACAACCGGGTGAGAGCGGCCTTGCCGTTTTCAAGGTTCTCCTGTGAATAATTCAGGGGGCTTCGATAGTGACTGGCAAGGATAAAATAGCGGATTTCTTCCGCGCGGTAGGATTTGAGAATTTCGCGGACAGTAAAAAAGTTGCCCAGCGATTTTGACATCTTTTCGTCATCGACCCTGACGAAGCCGTTGTGCATCCAGTAATTCACGAAGGGTTCGCCGGTCGCTGCTTCTGCCTGCGCAATCTCGTTCTCATGATGGGGAAACTTCAGGTCCATGCCGCCGCCATGAATGTCGAAGTGTGCGCCCAGGCAGCTGGTTGACATGGCCGAGCATTCAATGTGCCAGCCGGGTCGTCCGTTACCCCAGGGCGAGGGCCAGCTTGGCTCGTCCGGTTTCGCGACTTTCCAGAGCACAAAGTCCAGCGGATCGTCCTTGGACTCGTCGACGGCCACCCGTGCACCGGCCTGCAGGTCTTCCAGGTTCTTGCCGGAGAGCGCGCCATAATTCCTGAAGCTGCTGACATCATAGTAGACATCACCATTGAGTCCCTTGTAGGCATGTTTGTTATCGACCAGTGTTCTTATCATGGCAACAATCGAGTCCATCGAGGACGTTGCCCGTGGTTCAATATCGGGAGGCAGTACACCCAGAGCCGCGGCGTCTTCATTCATTATCTCGATGAATCGCCCGGTGAGGGCATGGATATCTTCGCCATTATCCAGTGCCCGTTTGATAATCTTGTCATCGACATCGGTAATGTTCCGGACATAGGTCACCTGGTAATCCCGGGCTCGTAAATAACGAACGACCACATCAAACACGACCATGACGCGCGCGTGGCCCAGGTGACAATAGTCATAGACGGTCATGCCGCAGACATACATGCGCACCTTGCCCGGCTCTATGGGTACAAAGGGGTCTTTTTGGCTGGTCAGCGAGTTATAGATGGTAAGCATCGGGTCGGGCAGTTCCCTGAATTGTACAAGTGATTTTGCGCAGCGATGTTAACGGCGGAAAGCCAGGCATGCTACAAAAATTGCCACAGACCTCCCTGGGGCTTGTAAACAACGCCAGAGCTTATATTATTGGCACACCTGTATATGACCGGGAGTCAACAATGAAACAGTTACTTGGCCTGCTACTGGCCACCGTCGTCAGCTTGGCGTCTCTAACCGGCTATTCCCAGGAAAATCAATCTAACGCAAAAGGAGCAGGCATGGTAAAGGTCACCATGGAAACGAGCAAGGGTGTTATCACACTGGAGCTGGATCGTGAGAAAGCGCCCGCTACCGTCGAAAACTTCATCAATTATGCCAGAGCCGGACACTATGATGGCACGGTATTCCACCGCGTCATTCCGGGTTTTATGATTCAGGGTGGTGGTTTTGACAGCGATATGAAACAGAAACCTACCAACTCGCCTGTCAAGATCGAGGCCGATAACGGCTTGAAAAATACCAAAGGCACCGTGGCGATGGCACGTACCAGTGATCCGAATTCCGCCACCTCGCAGTTCTTTATCAACGTCTCGGACAACGGATTTCTGGATTACAAGGCAGCCACCCCGCAGGGCTGGGGTTATGCGGTGTTCGGCAAGGTCACAGGCGGTATGGATGTCGTGGAAGCCATCGAGAAGGTTGAAACGGGAAATAGTTCCGGACACCAGAACGTCCCCCTCGAGGACGTCATCATCCAGAAAGTGACTGTCGAGGAGTGACCTGGCGACCATCTCGACAACATGCCGGATACCCTGTTTATCTCGGATTTACACCTGGATCCAGGGCGTCCGGCAATCACCGCCCTGTTCCTTGATTTTCTCGCCGGCAGGGCAATCAACTCAGAGGCCCTCTATATACTTGGCGATCTGTTTGAAGCCTGGATCGGTGATGATGACACCAACCCCCTGAATCAGGCCGTTTGTGACGGCCTGAAGGCCTGTGCAAACGCCGGGACAGCGGTTTACGTGATGCACGGTAACCGGGATTTCCTGCTGGGCCCGGCATTTGTCGATCGTTGCGGCTGCACCCTGCTGGATGATCCAGCCCGCATCGTGCTCTACGGTACGCCTACCCTGCTGATGCACGGTGACCTGCTGTGTACCGATGACACTGAATACATGGCCTTCCGTGAAAGGGTGCGAGACAGGCAGTGGCAGGAAACGTTGCTGTCGAAATCGCTCGACGAGCGACGGCTGATGGCGCGTGCGATGCGTGCCGGCAGCCGTGAACAGACCAGTGGCAAGGCGGAATCAATCATGGATGTAAACAGTGATGCCGTTGTGCGTGTAATGACAAAGCATGATGTCCAGCAGCTGATACACGGACATACGCATCGTCCCGCGATCCATACCCTGAATGTAGCCGGACAACCGGCGCAGCGGATCGTGCTCGGGGACTGGTATGAACAGGGCAGTGTTCTGGTTTACTCTCCCGAAGGATGTGAATTACAGGCGCTGTCTGCCTTGCATGCGGGCTAGGCATTCACTGACCCAGCAGAATGGTTTCATAGTCGCCCGGCAGCTCAAACAATGCCGCCTCGACGGTCTCACCGGTCTGAAAATCAGTTAATGAGCGGGAGAAACCCGACTCGTCCCATACCTGCACTGGCAGACCGTGGGCATAATGTCGCCCGGGCGCATACGCATAACGTGACAGAAAACAGGGTGTGCGCATGTCGTCAGGTACGGACTGCATGTTAGCCAGCTGCCGTTCACCCAGCGCTGTTGCATATTCGGCCATCCCGGCAACTGCCTGATCCAGCAATTCATTAACCGAAATGGCCTGGTAGCAAGGGGTTCCATTTGCGAGATATACCGTATGCAGTGGTTGCTTGCCGGCAATGGCAGGGGCTTGTGTGTCCACGACAGAGGTTTCAGTCAAGGCAATATCCCGGGGCAAGGGACCGTTGTAGGGATGATTCCTGATTTCGAGTACACTGCGGTCTTCATGCGTGACGCTGAAGATCGTGCGTGAACGACGATCAAACAGCACATAGTCACTCTCGTCATAGCCGTCGTCCAGTCGAACAAAATCCGTACTCGTCAATATCCTCACCGGATAAGGATCGGTGCCCGCCTCTTGCTCTACAAATGAAATAATGCTGACGTTCGCCACCTTGTCAGGCTGCACCACGGGTGGTGTTTCCGGGCGGCTGCAGGCCATTCCCGGCAGGGCTATCGCCAGACAGACCAGTAAACCGCGTCGATAAGGGTACGTTGTTCGTTTCATCATGATCTGTCTTCCGACGCGTCGTGTTTGCCAGGTGTGCAATTGCCTTTATATGCAATAACCAGATCCATGACATTGGTACCGGTAGGACCTGTTTGCAACAGATCCCCGGTCGCAGCCAGGTAGCGCCCTGAATCCGCCTGTTTCAGGCAAGCTTGCATATCAAGCCCCTGTCGCAGTCCGCGTCTGTGCGTGCTGGCGTCAATGATGGCGCCGGCAAAGTCGGTCAGGCCATCCGTTCCATCCGTGCCGGCAACCAGTATCACGGTATTCTCATGTCCCTGTAATGTGTGTGCGGCGGCCAATGCCAGGTGCGTGTTCCTGCCTCCTGTTCCAGTGGTCTCGGGTAGTGTGACGGTTGTCTCCCCACCCCATAGATAGACACCTTCCGGCAATTCCTGCAGTTGCGAGGCGATTGCCTGCCCGGCCAGCTGTGCATCACCGGCCAGTGACTCCTCCATGACGGTCACGGCGTAGCCCAGCGCCCTGCCCCGGTCTGCGGCTGCCTGCCGCGCCACGGCATTGTTTGCAATAATGTGGTGCGTAACGGTCCCGGGGACATCCCGGTATGGCGCTGAACGCCATTCCGGCCGTACCAGCCAGTCAGGCAGGCCGGCCGGTTCCGTAACTCCCGCAGCAGGATACAGCAACCCGGATCCGATGCTGCGAGGGTCGTTGCCAGGTACATCGGATATCAGCAAAACGGTTGCTGGCCGGTCTTTTACCCAGGCCAGTAAACCACCGCCCTTGATCAGTGAAAGGGTTCGCCGTACACGGTTGATCATATCGATCGGCAGCCCACTACCCAGGAGCCACTGATTGGCCCGGCGCAGATCGTCAAGCTGTACGTCATCAGGCAATACCTCGACCAGGCTGGATGCACCACCCGATATCAGGAACAGCAGGCTGGCACCGCCGGGTACTTCATCCAGAAACTGGCAGAGTGACTCCCCGGCCAGCAGACTCTCCTTGTTCGGTAGCGGGTGACCGGATTCGATGCAGTGAAGACGCGTGTCTTTTTCAAGCTGCCGGTCACCATGAGCGATTTTGGTAATGACCAGGCCGTTGATGATCTGTTCGCCCAGCACCTCCAGGGCGCCGCGTGTCATGGCGCAGGCGGCTTTTCCCACGGCAACGAGATATACCGGCAGCTGCAGAGGGTTGCGGGACAGATAATTTGCGACACAGCGTTGTCCCTCCACCGCCGCAAGGCCGGCCTGGAAGAGCGCGTAGACCAGACGGCGTGCAGGAGTCCGTAATGCGTGTGTCATTTAGCTGCTCACGAGGCCGCAATACGCCTGTGTCAGGCAGTGGCAGCGGCAAGTCCTGTTGACAGGTCGGTCTGCAGATCAGTCGTTGATTCCAGTCCGACAGCCAGACGAATGAGGCCATCGGTTATTCCCGATTCAGCACGTTGTTCAGGCGTCAGGCGTCCATGCGTGGTCGTCGCCGGGTGGGTCACGGTGCTCTTGGCATCACCCAGATTCGCTGTAATCGAAAAAATACGCAGGGCATCGATGAGTCTCCAGGCTTGCGGCTGTCCGCCTTGCAATTCGAAGGACACAATGCCACCGAAGCCGGTCTGCTGGCGACTTGCCAGTTGATGTTGCGGGTGTGATACCAGTCCCGGGTGATGGACCCGTATGACACCCGGCTGCTGTTCCAGCCATTGCGCCAGTTGCAGCGCGCTGCTGCAGTGTGCCTGCATCCTGAGCGCGAGAGTTTCCAGTCCCTTCAGAAATACCCAGGCATTGAACGGGCTCATGCTGGGTCCGGCGTTGCGCAGGAAGCCATAGACCTCCTTGCCAACCCGTTCGTTATCACCGACGACGGCACCGCCGATACAGCGCCCCTGTCCATCCAGGTACTTGGTGGCCGAGTGAATCACGATGTCGGCGCCGAGTGCCAGTGGTTGCTGCAGTACCGGCGTGCAAAAACAGTTGTCCACTACCAGTACGCAATCATTCGCCCTGGCCAGCGCTGACAGATGTTTCAAGTCTGCAATTTCGGTTAGCGGGTTGGAAGGCGTCTCCAGAAACAGCAGGCGGGTATGCGGACGGATCGCCGCCTCCCAGCGGTCCTTGTCTGCCAGCGGGACAAAGGTCGTTTCAATTCCAAAGCGCGCCAGATAGGTCGTAAACAGGGACGTGGTCGTGCCGAAGATACTCAGCGAGGAAACGATATGATCGCCTGCCTTCAATAATCCGGCACAGGTGGCAAGAATGGCCGCCATACCGGACGCGGTTGCGACACAACATTCGGCACCTTCCATAGAAGCGAGTCGCTCTTCGAAGGTTCTCACGGTCGGATTGGTAAAACGTGAATAGATATTACCGGACTGATCACCGGAAAACCGTGCGGCGGCCTGCGCAGCACTGCTGAATACATAGCTCGAGGTCGGAAAGATTGCTTCAGAGTGCTCACCTTCTGCGCTGCGATGCTGCCCAACGCGAACCGCTCGTGTGGCTATCTCGAATTCGTCATAATCTGACATGGCGTTCTCCGTTGACGGGCATAAAAAAACCCGCTTTCAGCCAAACGAAAGCAGGTTGCCGTCGCTTTAGCCGTATTTATCAGGCGCCCGCAAGCTGAAATCAAATCGGCGCAATCTGCAGTGAGGTTAGATGAGGTGCTGTACGCTGTCAATGCATGATCAGCCGCCTTCAGGCGGAATTATGCATGTCAATGACCTCATCCTCACTCAGGCGGCGCTGCTTTTTGGCGGCATCACTTCGGATTGATTGCAGGTCGTCAAGATAGCCGATATCGATATCGCCGGTGATGTAATCTCCGGTAAATACCGAGGCATCGAAACCACTGATACCCGGACTTCCCTTTTTGACGGCGTAAACCAGGTCTTCCAGGTCCTGAAACAATAACCAGTCTGCGCCGATTTCCCTGCAGATCTGTTCTTCAGTCCGACCATGAGCGATCAACTCGTTGCTGCTGGGCATGTCAATGCCATAGACATTCGGATAACGCACAGGTGGTGCGGCAGATGCAAAATACACCTTGTTCGCACCCGCCTCGCGCGCCATGTCGATAATCTGGGAAGAGGTCGTTCCCCGCACAATGGAGTCATCAACGAGCAACACGTTCTTGTCCCTGAATTCGAGGTCAATGGCGTTCAGTTTCTGGCGGACTGATTTTTTGCGCTGTTGCTGGCCTGGCATGATAAATGTCCGGCCAATATAACGATTCTTGATAAATCCTTCGCGATACTTGATGCCAAGATTGTTCGCCAGTTGCAAGGCTGAGGTCCGGCTGGTATCGGGGATCGGGATGACGACATCGATATCGTGGTCAGGGCGCACCCGGCGCAATTTGTCGGCGAGCCTGTCGCCCATTCTCAAACGTGCCTTGTACACTGACACGTTATCGATGATCGAGTCCGGTCTTGCAAGGTAGACATACTCGAAAATACAGGGTGTTACCGACGAGCTGTCAGCACACTGATGGGTGTGTATCTGTCCATCCATGGTAATTAATACCGCTTCTCCGGGAGCGACGTCCCGGATCAGGTCGTAGCCGAGCACATCCAGGGCGACACTTTCTGAAGCCATCATGTAATCGGTGCCTTCGGGCGACTCACGCTTGCCGTAGACGACCGGGCGTATGCCGTACGGATCACGGAATGCAATGACACCATAGCCGGTAATCATTGCAACGGCAGCATAAGCACCGCGACAACGGCGGTGGACGCCGGCGACCGCCTTGAAGACGTCAGCGGTTTCCATCGCCAGCTTGGCATGTTGCTGAAGCTCATGAGCGAACACATTCAGCAGGACCTCTGAATCCGAATCGGTATTGATGTGACGCAGATCCTCCTGAAACAGTTCCTGTTTCAGCTTGTTGCTATTGGTAAGATTACCATTGTGCGCCAGGCTGATGCCGTAGGGAGAATTGACGTAAAACGGCTGGGCTTCCGCAGAGCTTTCACAGCCCGCGGTCGGGTAACGAACATGACCGATTCCCATATTGCCGGGCAAGCGCAGCATGTGGCGTGTATGGAAAACATCTCGCACCAGGCCGTTGTCTTTGCGCAGATGCAGGCGCCCGCCTTCACAGGTAATGATACCTGCTGCGTCCTGCCCGCGGTGCTGCAGTACAGTCAGTCCGTCATAAATCGCCTGATTAACCGGACTGTGGGCAACCATGCCGATGATGCCGCACATAGGTGATCCTCAATATAGCGTGCGCAGGGGTTCGCTATGCATAGCTAATGTTGTCAGCGATTTCAGTCGGCAGATAGCTGCGCAACCAGATGGCCAGCTCCTGAAAGTAGCCAATAAATTGCGATTCCTGCCACCAGGGATCCTGGGGAAGCGGTGTGAGTCCGGCAAGTAGCACGAGTATGGCCACGATAACGCCGCCGCGGGCAACACCAAAGGCGATGCCGAGGAGTTTATCCGTGCCTGTCAGGCCAGTCTTGTCAACGAGTTTGCCGGCAAGAAAGTTAATAATGGCACCGAGCAGCAGGACGCAGATAAACAAAATCGCGAAGGCGGTGATCTTTTGTGCGGAGGGTACGGTAATCCATTGTGACAGAATGGTTGCCAGATCCTCGTAAAATGCCATGGCTACCCACAGGGCGACCAGCCAGGTTGCCAGGGCGACAGCTTCCCTGACGAAGCCCCGGAACAAACTCAGAATTGCGGATAACGCAATCAACGCAAGAATCACTACATCAATCCAGGCAAATGCCATAAGTACCTCTGAGTCCGGGACCGGGATTTCCCGGTCAGTGGGAATTTAACGTGCAGGCCTGCGGCAGATTTTACCAGATCTGCGACAGTGTCGGCTACGATGAATCGGTATCACGGCAGGCATCAGGGGTATTCGATGACCATCCCGGACAGCTGCTGTCCGGATTTCAGACCGCTGGCAAGTTTTTCTGCCGCCGCTCTGGAAGCAGAGGGTCCGACCAGCACCCGGTAGGCATAGCCTTTGCCGATGGCGACCTTTTGCAGCCGGGCATCATAATCTGCCGACTTGAGCCGGTCACGCAGGCCACTGGCATTCAATTCCTGCCCGAAACTTCCGACCTGTACAAACCAGCCCTTGAGGGTGGCTTGAGTGGCTTTTTCAGTTTTTGGTGGTGCGGGTGCAGGGGCCGTCCTGGCAGGCTTTGGCGTGCTGGCAACCGGTTTGGATGGCTTGGCGGCAGTGGCTACGTTGTCCTCTGCCGGAGGCTCTGAGGCCGGTGGCGGCTCTTCATCCAGATTCAGCGCCTCGGTGATCACGCTCTCGGGGTGCTCCTGCCCGGCAGCCTCCGGCCCGGGTAGCTCGAGTTCCATGCTTGCCCGATAATCCATCTGTGGCTGTTCAGGGATACTGTGACTCCGCGGTGTCCATTCATCGTCCGGACCCTCAAGAATTATCGGCACAAAAATTACAGCCAGCGCTACCAGAACGATTGCTCCTGTCAGTCTCTGCTTCAGTTTCAGATCCATAATGACTCCGTAATATCAAGCGATGTCTGCATACCCTCCAGGCTGCCACGCGTGACTATACATGACATGCCAGTGCTTTCGCTACGGTCAGGAAAGAACCACAGACAACCACACGGTCGCCATCATTTGCGTCAGCTCGGGCCTTCTCATAGGCGCTCGCGACCTCCTGGAATAGTTGTGTCGTCCCGGTGCCGTCGCGAGTACTGATGCGCTGCTGCAAGTCCATGCCTGACAGACCGCGTTCTCCCGGGAGCGTTGCAAGGTACCACTCATCAACCACGGGTGACAGTACCGCGGTGAATCCGGCCACATCCTTGTCGGCAAGCATTCCCAGCACCATGCGGGTACGACCGCGAACCTCCCGATCGCGCAGAACCAGCGCCAGCTGCTTTGCAGCGCCGGGATTGTGTGCCACATCCAGTATTGTCTCGATGGCGCCTGGTAATCTCTGGCAACGTCCTGCCAGGGCGACCGTTGCCAGTCCCTGCTCAATGGCCGTGCGTCGTAACGGGAATCGATCTGCCAGCGCCGTCAGCACCATGAGTACACCGGCTGCATTCTGCAGCTGATGTGTGCCGGGCAGTGCCGGCAGTGGCAGGTCGTGAAAAACCTTTCCGGCAGATCGCCAGCTCCAGCCCCGCTCTGTCGCTGTCCAGTCAAATCCGCAACCTGGCGCATACCAGTCGGCAGTGACTGTCTGTGCTTGCCTGTACACGCTGTCGGGTGGCTCGGGATCGGAACAGACAGCCGGCCGGCCGGCCCTGAAAATCCCCGCCTTTTCATGGCCGATTGCTTCGCGATCTGTGCCAAGCCAGGCGCTGTGGTCGAGATCAATCGATGTCACCAGTGCTGCATCGGCATCCACGATATTGACGGCATCCAGTCTGCCACCCATGCCGACCTCCAGTATCGCAATGTCCAGAACTGATTGACTGAAAAGGTTGAGCGCTGCGAGGGTTCCAAATTCAAAATAGGTCAGGCTTGTTCCATCCCGGGCACTCTCCACTGATTCGAAGGCCGCACACAAGGCCGCGTCATCGACGTCCTTACCCGCGATGCGAATACGTTCGTTATAGCGCAGCAGATGGGGGGAGCGATAGCAGGCTGTGCGGTAACCGGCGGATGACAGGATGGTCTCAAGCATGGCGACACTGGAGCCCTTGCCATTAGTGCCTGCGACCGTGATCACGCCATAACCGGGTGTCAGCAGCTGCATGTTTGCGGCAACACGCGCAACACGCTCAAGGCCGAGATCTATTTTCCTCGGATGCAGGGTCTCCAGCCAGACAAGCCACTCGGCAAGTGAGCTAAAGCGCGGCATTTACGGGTTTTGTATTGAAACGACGATCGGGAGGGCTATCCATCCTGAGGCTGCAAGCGGGCGATTTGCCCTGGCCGGTTGTTTCACGTCCCGGTCAGTTGCTGCTTCATCAGTATGGCCAGAAGACTGGCAATCTTCACCCTCATTTCACGTCGATCAACAATCATGTCGATGGCACCGTGTTCGAGCAGAAACTCACTACGCTGGAAACCTTCCGGCAGGGTTTCCCGGACAGTCTGTTCAATGACACGCGGCCCGGCGAAGCCGATCAGCGCACGGGGTTCAGCGATATTGATATCTCCCAGCATCGCAAAGCTGGCAGACACGCCGCCCATGGTTGGATCTGTCAGAACCGAGATATACGGTATGCCAGCCTCTGATAGCCTCGCCAGTGCGGCACTGGTCTTGGCCATTTGCATCAGCGAAAACAGGGCCTCCTGCATGCGCGCTCCGCCGCTGGCGGAAAAACAGACCAGTGGCCAGCCGCGATCGAGGCTCAGTCTGGCGGCGCGTACAAAACGCTCTCCCACGACCGCGCCCATTGAGCCACCCATGAACCTGAATTCAAATGCCACGGCGACGACGGGTAATCCCTGCAAGGTCCCCTGCATTGACAGCAGGGCATCTTTCTCATTGGTGGCTTTTTGCGCGGCAACCAGGCGATCGCGGTATTTTTTGCTGTCCTTGAACTTGAGTATGTCAACGGGTTCAAGGTTGGCATCAAGTTCCTGTGCCGAGCCGTTGTCGAGAAACATTTCCAGTCGTAATCGCGCACCGATACGCAGGTGATGACTGCATTTCGGGCAAACATCAAAGTTCCGTTCCAGTTCAGAGCGATATAAAACGGCACTGCAACCATCACATTTAATCCACAACCCCTCCGGCACGGTACGCTTGTTACCGCCGACGGTGCGGATTTTGGATGGAACGAGTTTACTGAACCAGCTCATGTGTTTGTCTATACCTGTTCATCAACTTGTTATAAAAGTTCGTCTCACTGAACCGCTTTATCGATACCGGCACGCAGTTCGGCAATCGTCGCTGCCAGTGCTGCAGGAATGGTCTCCGGCTGCCCGGCGAGGTCGGCAATCTGTTTAACCAGCACACTGCCAACGACAACGGCATCGGCAATCCCGGCCACCTGCCCCGCCGTTTCGGCATCACGGATACCGAAACCCACGCCTACAGGCAGCTGCGTATGGCGGCGCAACTGTGTGAGCTTCTCGACAACGGACGCGACATCCAGACGATTCGCGCCGGTGACGCCCTTGAAGGACACGTAGTAAATAAAGCCACTGGCTGCTTCACTGACCTTCTGCATGCGCGTGTCATCGCTGGTGGGCGCCAGCAGGAAAATCGTGTCTATGGCGGCTTCTTTCATGGCGGCGGTGAACTCTGTTGCCTCTTCCGGCGGCATATCCACCGTCAGAATGCCGTCGACACCGGCGGCCGCGGCTGCCTGCGCAAAGGCCTTGTAGCCCCATGCCTCGATGGGGTTTAGATAACCCATCAAAATAACAGGTGTTTCTGCATCGCCCTTTCTAAAGTCTCGCACCATATCAAGCACCTTGTGCAGCGTCACATGATGCCTGAGTGCGCGTTCACAGGCTGCCTGAATGACCGGACCGTCAGCCATCGGATCAGAGAACGGGACGCCCACCTCGAGCAGGTCTGCGCCGGCTGACACCATGGCATGCATTGCAGGGACCGTTACATCCGGTTGCGGGTCGCCCGCTGTGATAAACGGGATCAGCGCTTTTCTTTTCCGTGACTGCATGTCTGCAAAGCGCTGCTGGATGCGGCTCATAACTTCATTCCATCCAGTTCTGCAATGGTGTGGATGTCCTTGTCGCCTCGCCCGGACAAATTTACGATGATGATTTTGTCCTCGTCCATGGTCGTGGCCAGTTTGCCGGCATAGGCCAAAGCATGACTCGATTCAAGTGCCGGCATAATACCTTCGGTGCGGGTTAGGGCATGAAAAGCGGCGAGTGCTTCAGTGTCGGTAATTGCCGCATAGGTGGCTCGGCCGGTATCCTTCAACCACGCATGTTCGGGACCGACACCCGGGTAATCCAGACCCGCGGAAATGGAATGTGTCTCGATAATCTGGCCGTCGCTGTCTTCCATCAAATAGGTCCGGTTACCATGCAGCACACCGGAACTGCCGGCGCATAACGGTGCCGCATGCCGTCCCGTTTCAATACCGTCTCCGCCACCCTCGATGCCGTAGAGTGCAACCGTCGCATCATCGATGAACGGATGGAACAGGCCAATGGCGTTGGAACCGCCGCCCACACAGGCGACCAGCGCATCCGGCAGCCGTCCTTCCATCTGCTGGATTTGCTGACGTGTTTCGCGACCGATAACGGTCTGGAAATCCCTGACCATGACCGGGTATGGATGCGGACCGGCTACGGTTCCAATGATGTAGAAGGTATCATCCACATTGGTAACCCAGTCGCGCAGGGCTTCATTAAGCGCATCTTTCAGGGTTTTCGATCCTGAATCAACAGAGACCACCTCGGCACCCATCATGCGCATGCGGTAGACGTTGATGGCCTGGCGCTTTATATCCTCCGCACCCATATATACGACGCACTCCATTCCGAGGCGTGCGGCAACCGTCGCCGAAGCAACGCCGTGCTGACCGGCACCGGTTTCGGCAATAATACGCGACTTGCCCATGCGCCTTGCCAGCAGTCCCTGTCCTACGGTGTTATTGATTTTGTGGGCACCGGTGTGATTCAGGTCTTCACGCTTGAGGTAAATGCGCGCGCCGCCAAGCTGCCGGCTCCAGCGTTCAGCGAAATACAGGGGTGAAGGGCGCCCCACGAAATGCGCCAGATCCCGGTCCAGTTCTGCCAGAAAATCGGGGTCGCGCATGTATTTCCGGTAGGCCGCGTTCAGTTCGTCAAGCGGACGCATCAACGTCTCTGCAACAAAACGTCCACCGAAGGCACCGAAGTGACCGCGCTCGTCCGGGAGCGGTTCCTGGTTAACGCTGCTTTGTACCGACTGTGTCACTGTCCTCTACTCCTTGCATGAAAGCCGCTATCTTAGCAGCTGACTTGATGCCTTTTCTCGATTCTACGCCACTACTGACATCCACCGCATAGGGTCGGGCTGCGTTTATCGCCGTTGTCACATTTTCAGGCGTCAAACCGCCGGCCAGAATCAGAGGTCCTGGCGATGATTCCGGCACGCGTTGCCAATCGAAGGTTTCACCGCCGCCGCCGTGCGACTGCGGTTGCCAGGCATCCAGCAGAAATCCGGCCGCATCAGGGTAGCGCACCATTAAGGACAGTACATCAACCCCCTCACGCACGGCGATCGATTTAATAAATGGCAGCCCAAAAGAATTGCATGCCGCATTGTCCTCATCGCCATGAAACTGCAGCAGCCCCAAAGGGACCTCGGCGATCGTCCGCCGGATGGTATCCGCAGACGCATTTACAAATAAACCAACAACCGTGACGAAGGGGGCTACCGATTCGGCAATCTCCCGGGCATGCTCCACGCCGACGAATCGCTGACTCCTCGGGTAAAAGACCAGGCCCAGTGCATCCGCACCGCATTGCACCGCAGCAGCGGCATCTTCAATGCGGGTAATGCCGCATATTTTAACCCGGGTTCGCATCGTCTGAAGCGCCATTATGTTCAAGACACCAAATTTAACAAAACTTCACAGGCATTTGGACAGTCTTTGATGGCCATCAGTCGAATACCGGCAACCGGGTGTGCGATGGTACCTTAAATTGATCGGGGTAGCGGACTTGTACCAGATACAAACCGGCAGGCGAGGCATTGAATCCACTTACCCGCCTGTCCCTTGCCTGCAGGACCTCGATGGCCCAGGCGGGTGGCTTATCGCCACACCCGGTCTTTATCAGGACACCGGCTATACAGCGGACCATGTGATGGAGAAAGGCATTGGCGATGACATCAATATAGATAAAGCATCCACTGCGCCTTACCTCAAGCGAGTGTATCGTGCGCACCGGGCTGTGCGCCTGGCAGGCCGCCGCACGAAAGGAAGTGAAATCATGTGTCCCCAGTAGCTGCTGCCCGGCCCAGGCCATTGTTTCGCTATCCAGCTCTGGCTGCTGCCAGCAGACATGATTTCTAAGCAAGGCCGGTCTACTGGTGTGGTTGTAGATGATGTAGCGGTAATGCCTTTGCGTGGCACTGAATCGCGCATGAAAGCCATCGTCCACACCGGTCAGCCACTGCACGCTGATATCATCAGGCAGATTGGCATTGGCACCGCGCAGCCAGTTACTGGTCGGGCGTTCTGCACTGGTATTGAAGTGAATGACCTGCCCGGTGGCATGTACGCCGGTATCGGTACGCCCTGCACAGACTACCTTGACCGGGTGGTCTGCGACCTTTGATATGGCGGTTTCTACACAGGCCTGTACAGTGCGACCTGCAGACTGTCTTTGCCAGCCAACAAAGTCTGAACCGTCATATTCAACACTCGCAGCGAATCGCATAATGATTATTCGTGATGATGATTGTTCATGCTGGCATTTTACAGCAAGCATGTCTGGCAACCGGAGGTGTAGCTCAAACAGGGATGAAGAATACACCCATCATGGCAAACGGTATGATCCATTGCCACCACGGTGGTAGTTTCAGTTCATTGACCTCGATCGGGGTGTGGCTTGCCTGTTCAGCCCTGTCGAGCACGCGTCTGTAAAGCAACTGCGACGATCTCGCAAGGGTTGAAAGCTTTCGGCTGTTGACCGGGTGCTTGCGCAGCACGTCGCTGGCAAGAGACTGCATCTGTGCGACCGCTTCTATTGACAAAAGCATCCGCACCGCGATGCGTTCGCGCACGAGTTGCGTTGTTGCCGGTCTGATCAGTTGAATGATCGCTGGAAGTAATTGTTCACGAGCGGTACTCTGCAGCAACAGGTGAACGGCGGCCACAATAGCCAGTAAGGCGATCACCCGCAGTATGCCGAGAGAAAGACCCTCACTTGTCGGTGACAAGGCACCGATTCCGGGCCACAGGCTGTCTCCAGGTGTCCACCATCCGTAAACAAGCAGAATGGCCAGCAATAACCAGCGCAGCCGCCTGATCATGAGGACAAGTGTTACCGGTGAAGGTATCCCGGCCAGAACATATAACAACAGTAACAAGACGCTGCCGCCGGCAAGCAGTTCGGGCCGGGCCGTCGCCATGCCGGCCGTAAACATTAGCAGTATGACAACGCGAATCAGCGGGTGCAGATCAGGCAAGTTTGGTCATTAACGCTTCAGCTTCGTTCTTTTGCTCGTCGTTGCCTTCTTCCATGACCTCGCCAAGTATGCTGCGCGCGCCTTCCGGGTCACCCATATCCAGATAGGCACGGGCAAGATCGAGTTTGGTGGTGACCTCATCTGAAGTACTGAGCAATCCTTCCGAGGCATCTTCCTCGTCAGTCCCGGCTTCGATATCGGTCTGTTCAAATGGCTCATCCAGACTGTACTCGATACTCCGGTGTGAATCTGTGTCTGGATTTTCATTCACAGTATCCTCAAGCGTGTGGTCCAGCTCGAGATCTTCATTCTCCCCGGTGGAAGGCCTGGCAGTAGTGTCATACAGGTTATTGTTCGGTGACAGCGAGCGGCCCATTACTGCCACCTGCATCCAGAGGTCGTCTTCTTCCGTGACACTGTCACGAAAATCACTGGCTTCACGGTCAAAGGCAGCAACATTTCCCGCGGCATGGTACACCTCGAGCAGTTTGAAGCGGATGGCATTGTCTTGCGGAGAGGCAGCCAGCGCTGCCTGCAATACATCTTCAGCCTGCTGAAACCGTCCATAGGCGAGATAGACATCGGCCTCGGTCAGCGGGTCGCTGTCATCATGGTCTGGTTCAGAAACAATCTGTGGTTCCGGTTCCGCATCATTCACATCAATAACAGGGGGCGACTTCACCTGTTTGGTACCGGATGCAGCACTGGCCATGTGTTTTTCCAGCGTGATCTCGTCATCAAACATTCCCGAAGCGCTCTTTCGCCGTGTTGAGGACCACAGGAAACCACCCAGCAACACCGCGATCAGCGCCCCAAGACCGGCGAGCAGCGGATTGTCCATCAGCCTGTTGATGATGCCTCTTGGTTCACCACGGGTTTCGTCAATGGCTGCAACCTCCTCGGCAGCAGCTGGCGGCTCCTGTGCGGCCTCAGCCGGTAGTGGCAATTCGGGCTCTGCTTCATTGTCAGAGGAAAGTTTTTGCTGCATGCCGGCCAGTTCTTCATCCTTGAGTTCAAGCAGCCGTTTCATTGTTTCAACCTGGTCTTCCAGCTCACTGACCTGGGACTGGTATTCGGCTGACTGGGCTTTGCTGGCTTCCACTTCTTCAGCCGCCAGTGCAAGCTCTTGATTCAGACTTTCGGCACTGGCTTGAGAGGCACTCTCGTCTGCCTTAACAGGGTCGCCAGCCGTAGCCATACTGTCTACCGTGTCATTCTCGGGGGCCATTAACTGCAAACGGGATTCCGTGGTGACACCGGTATCAGGCTCGAAGTCAGTTTCTGCTGCTGCGGCAGTATCCTGCATCGGCTCCGCGAGTTGTGCAGCCTGAGCCTGTTCCCACTCGGCATATTGCCGCTGTGCTTCTCTGAAGGCCTCTGAGGCACTGACAGACAGAATTTCGTCCCGTGAAGGAATCTTCAGTGTTGCGCCGGCATTGAGATTATTAATATTGTTGTCGGTGAAGGCCTGCGGATTTTTCCGCTGCAATGCCAGCATCATCTGGTGCGTCGAGATATCCTTGCCTGGACGCAGCTTTTCAGCAATCGACCACAAGGTCTCGTTGCGTCGGATAGGTCCGTAACTCTCAGCGTAAGCTGCCGCTGCGGGTGTTGATGAATATGCCGATGCTGGCTGGCCCGATTGACGCTGTGGCTGGGCAGTCTGTCCGGGTGCAGACAGTCTGCTGACGGGTGTCGCCGGTGCAGCGGGTGTGGCGGGCATGGTTATCGGTGGATCGACCAGCACGGTATATTCGCGCAGCAGGCGCCCGTTCGGCCAGCTAAGTTCCAGCAGGAATTCAAGGAACGGCTCATGGATGGCACGCTTGCTGGTTACCCTTATAATGGCATTACCGTTAGTGCCCTGCTCTACGCGGAAGTCGAAATCATTGAGGATTTGTGACCGCGACAAGCCGAGACGCTGGTGGGCCTCCTGTGAAGCCAGTGTGACGGTCACTCTGGAAAGATCAGTGCCTGTCGCTGAGGTCAATTCAATCGCGGCATTCATCGGCTGGTTGAGAGCGGACTGCATATCAATGTTACCGAGTCCCAGCGCATGGATATCAGAGGAAGCGGTAATAAACAACAGGGCTGCTGCAACAGCCGATTTCCTGAACATGCCTAAATCCCCTTTTATTTGCTTAATCATTGATTCTCCAGCAAATGTTGTCATCCCTGTGAATCGCATGAGGCGCCGATGCTGTCGTGATGGCAGACTATAGCTCAGAAATACTCATCGACCAATATTTCGGCAATCTGAATACTGTTAAGGGCAGCGCCCTTGCGAACGTTATCGGCGACCACCCACATATCTAAGCCCCTCGGGTGAGAAATGTCTTCTCTGATCCGGCCTACATAGACAGCATCATGGTTGGCACCCTCGGTGACTGCCGTCGGATAGCCGCCATCCTTACGCTTGTCGAGTACCACTATGCCGGGCGCTTTCTTCAGCAAGGCCGTGGCCTTTGCAGGATCAAGCTTTTCCCTGGTTTCGATGTGAATTGCCTCGGAGTGCCCGTAAAAAACAGGTACACGTACGGCTGTCGGGTTTACCTGTATTGAATCATCACCCATGATTTTCCGGGTCTCCCACACCATTTTCATCTCTTCCTTGGTGTAGCCGTTGTCCATGAATACATCGATGTGCGGCAAGACATTAAAGGCGATCTGTTTGGGATAGACACTCGCCTTCGCGGCTCGTCCGTTCAGTAGTTCGGCCGTCTGTGCTGCCAGTTCTTCAATGGCCTCTTTGCCGGTACCTGATACCGCCTGATAGGTACAGACATTAATGCGCTCAATACCGGCTGCATCATGCAGTGGCTTCAGCACAACCAGCATCTGGATGGTTGAGCAATTCGGGTTGGCAATGATGTTGTGGCGCTTGTAATCAGCAATCGCCTGCGGGTTCACCTCAGGCACAACCAGAGGGATCTCGTCGTCGTATCGAAACTGGGACGTGTTATCGATCACTACACAACCGGCAGCGGCGGCAATAGGCGCATACTGAGCGGAAATACTGGCACCGGCAGAGAACAGACCGATCTGAGCCCTGGAAAAGTCAAAGCTGTCGAGGTCCTTAACCGTGAGATAGGTGTCACCGAAAGCGACTTTCTTGCCGGCCGAGCGGGAACTGGCAAGCGGGTATACCTTGTTGACCGGGAACTTGCGCTCGGCAAGGATTTCCAGCATCGCCTCACCGACGGCTCCAGTGGCCCCCACAACGGCTACATCATATTTGGCTGACATCTGTTTTCACTACCATTGGTTGTTTGAGTTGTCGAAACGCTAACCTGACTGCAGGGCGGCAATAACCGCATCCCCCATGGCACGGGTACCCACCGTTTGCATGCCTTCGGAGGCGATGTCGGCAGTTCTCAGACCGGTGTCGAGTACGGCGCCCACGGCGCTATCAATTCGATCGGCGAGTGCGGCTTCATTGAGGCTGTAGCGTAGCATCATCGATACTGACAGTATTGTTGCCAGCGGATTGGCAATATTCTGACCGGCTATCGCGGGTGCCGAGCCGTGGATAGGTTCGTACATTCCCTTGCCATGACTGTCCAGTGAGGCGGAGGGCAACATCCCGATTGAACCGGTCAGCGTGGCCGCCACGTCCGAGAGAATATCGCCGAACATATTTCCTGTCACCAGCACATCAAACTGTTTCGGTTCCCGCACCAGTTGCATGGCCGCATTGTCCACGTACATATGACTTAACGCCACATCGCTGTACTCGGCTGCAAGTGCCGTAATAACCTGTCGCCACAGCTCGGAAACCTCCAGCACATTGGCCTTGTCTACCGAACACAGTTTTCCTGAACGTTTGCGTGCGATTTCATAGGCGGAGCGGCCGATGCGTTCAATTTCCGACTCTGAATATACCAGGGTATTGAAACCCTGCTGCTGGCCGTCTTCGAGCATGCGGATGCCGCGTGGCTGGCCGAAGTAAATACCTCCGGTCAGTTCACGAACGATCATGATATCCAGCCCGCTGACGACGGCTGGTTTCAGGGTCGATGCGGCCGCCAGCTGGGGATACAGGAACGCAGGACGCAAGTTTGAGAACAGCGACAGTTCGGAGCGTAGCGCGAGTAATCCCTGCTCAGGGCGCAGTGCACGCTCCAGTGTTTCCCATTGCGGGCCGCCGACCGAACCCAGCAACAGGGCATCGGCCTCACGGGCGATCTTCAGTGTCGTCTCGGGGAGCGGGTGACCGTGCGCCTCATAGGCCGCACCGCCCACATCGGCCTGCTCTAATTCGATGGAAAGACCGTGCTCCTGTTGCAGCACCTCCAGCACCCGGAGGGCCTCGGCGATGATTTCAGGGCCGATGCCGTCACCGGGTAAAATTGCTAATTTATATAACATATCAATATATTATTTAATAAATTTAAAGTGTATTGGTGAATAACCACGGCGCTGTCTGACGGTGCCTTTCCTCAAAGGCGCAGATCTCTGCGGCATGTTCGAGCGTCAAGCCAATGTCATCCAGCCCGCGGATATGACGCTCCTTGTGGAAAGGATCGATGTCGAAGCTGATGATGTGTTGATCGGGCAGGATGATCTGTTGTGCCGGCAGATCGACCCGTATGCGGTACCCGGGGTATTCGATAACTTCGGCGAACAGGCGGTCGATGATGGCTTCATCGAGCACGATCGGTAGCAGGCCGTTCTTCATGCAATTGTTATAAAAAATATCGGCAAAGCTGGGGGCAATCACGACACGGAAGCCGTGATCCACCAGTGCCCACACGGCGTGTTCACGGGATGATCCGCAGCCGAAATTATGGCGGCCCAGCAGAATCGTGGCGCCTTCGTAACGTGGCTTGTTAAGTACAAAATCCGGATTCCTTGTTCGTGTGGCGGGGTCCATGCCGGGTTCACCATGGTCATGGTAGCGCCATTCGTCAAACAGGTTGTGCCCAAAGCCACTGCGTTTGATCGATTTCAGGAACTGTTTTGGGATAATCGCGTCGGTATCAACATTGTGCCTGTCCAGCGGCATGACGACGCCATGATGCTTGTCAAATTTTTTCATCTGCACCAGCCCCTCTGCTCAACCCTGGTCATGGCGAATATCCGTGAAATGTCCGGCGACCGCTGCGGCGGCTGCCGTTGCCGGGCTCACCAGGTGTGTACGGCCCCCCTGTCCCTGGCGCCCCTCAAAGTTGCGATTGGATGTAGAGGCGCAGCGGTCTCCGGGTTCCAGGCGGTCGGCATTCATTGCCAGGCACATGGAACACCCAGGCTCGCGCCATTCAAAACCGGCCGCTTTGAATACCTTGTCCAGACCTTCTGCTTCTGCCTGGCGCTTGACCAGACCCGATCCGGGTACTACCAGCGCCTGCTTGATGCCCGGGTCAACCTTGCGGCCGCGGATTGCTGCAGCGGCTGCACGCAGATCTTCTATGCGTGCATTGGTGCAGGAACCGATGAAGACATGGTCGGGCCGTACATCGGTGATGGCCGTTCCGGGTTTCAGATCCATATAGGCGAGTGCATTGCGCATGCCCTCGCGTTTGACACTGTCTGTCTCCTTATCCGGGTCAGGCACCACACCATCGATAGATACCACCATTTCCGGCGAGGTACCCCAGGTAACCTGTGGCGCAATGCCGGCTGCATCGAAGGTGACAGTGCGATCGAAATCCGCGTCCGGGTCACTGCGAAGAGCCTTCCAGCTGTCGATGGCACGGTCCCAAAGCTCGCCTTTCGGTGCATAGGGCCGACCCGCAAGGTAATTGAGGGTGGTGTCATCGACCGCCACCATGCCCGAGCGGGCGCCCGCCTCGATGGCCATGTTGCAGACCGTCATACGGCCTTCCATGGACATGTCGCGCAACGTCGAACCGGAAAATTCAATGGCGCATCCGGTTCCGCCAGCGGTGCCTATCCTGCCAATGATGGCAAGCACAATATCCTTCGCAGCAACCCCCGGGGCCAGCCGTCCATCGACACGAATTTCAAGGTTCCTTGATTTCTTCATTATCAGGCATTGCGTTGCCAGCACGTGCTCGACATCCGAGGTGCCGATGCCAAAGGCAAGCGCGCCGAAAGCACCATGGGTGGAGGTATGTGAATCTCCACAGACAACCGTCATACCCGGTAGTGTGGCGCCCTGCTCAGGGCCAATGACATGCACAATTCCCTGGCGCAGGTCGTTCATAAGGAATTCGGTTATACCCAGTTCGGCACAATTCTGGTCGAGTGTCTCCACCTGTAGCCGCGACACCGGGTCTGCGATGCCCAGTGAACGGTCAGTGGTCGGGACGTTATGGTCCGGGACCGCGAGGATGGAATCCGTGCGCCAGGGCTTGCGCCCGGCCAGGCGCAGTCCCTCAAAGGCCTGTGGAGAAGTGACCTCATGAATCAGGTGACGATCGATATAGATCAATGCCGTGCCACCCTCGTCCTGCCGGACAAGGTGTGAATCCCAGAGTTTGTCGTAGAGTGTCTTGCTGGACATCGATAGCCGTGCGCTCGCCAATGCTGCCTGTCAAGCGGCAAAGTATATAGCAACTACGAGATGAAGCCATCCATACCTTTATTGACCCTGAGGAATACTCCTGACGCCGAAGACTGTAACCAGCAGTGCAAGCAGGCTGGTCAGTGCCGCCATTAAATACATTGTCTGCGGGCCCATCTCCGTCCACAGATAGCCACTGATCAGGATGCCGGCAGCGCCACCGGCGCCAAAGCTTATGCTGCTGTACAAGGCCTGGCCGCGTCCCTGATGCGTGCCGACGAACAGGGAATGAATCAGGGAAATCATGACAGCGTGATACAGGCCGAAACTCGCGGCATGCAAGGTCTGGCTGAAAATAATGACTGGCAGCCTGTCGGCATACAATGCCGTCAATACCCAGCGCAGTGTGGTCAGGGCAACCGCCGCGATCAGCAGCTTGCGTGTGCCAAAGCGCGGTAACAGTAGCGGTATCAGCAGGAATATGCCGATTTCCGCGAACACACCCAGTGCCCAGAGCTGCCCGATGACGGCGGTCGTATATCCATAGTCCTCCATGTATATACTGAAAAATGCGTAATACGGTCCATGGCTTGCCTGGACCAGGAAACACACCGCCAGCAGCGATAGTACCGGCGCTCGACCCAGCACCTTGTGCAGGGGTTCCTGGTCAAGTGGCAGGTGCCCGGCGGCAGATTCCGGCACGCTTAAACTGCTCAACCAGATCAGCACAAACAGGCCCATGAGTACCGCCGGCAGCACGTCTGTACCGGTGTGTCCCAGCAACGCACCGAGTCCGGTTACCGCGATGATGAAGCCGATCGAACCCCATAAACGGATGCCACTGTAACGATGCAGTTTGCTGCCGAGATGATTCATGGTCGTGGCCTCAAACTGAGGCAGTGCGGCATTCCAGAAAAAGCTGAACAGCGCCATCACCAGTGCCAGCCACCAGAAGCTGCTGGCGAAAAACACACCCGCAAAGGCGATTGCGGCGAACAGTGATCCGAGGCGGATAATCGCCATGCGGCGCGCGGTGTGGTCGGCAATCCAGCCCCAGATGTTCGGTGCCACAATCTTCGTAGCCATGAGGATGGCGACCAGTTGCCCTATTTCGGTGACGCTGTAGCCAAGAGACCTCAGATACAGGCCCCAGTATGGTATCAGGGCGCCCAGAGAGGCGAAGTAAAACAGGTAGAAGCCGGACAGACGCCAGTAGATCATGTCACGCGACAACCCTTGATGGCAGGTCCTGGCGGGTACCGTCAGTCCGCAGGCGCGGCCGGGATCGTCGGGGTCGTTGAGACTACATCCATATTCTGGGCACGATGCCGCAGCAGGTGATCCATCAGCACAATCGCCAGCATCGCTTCCGCGATCGGAGTGGCGCGGATACCAACGCAGGGATCATGCCGACCGGTTGTAACCACCTCGACAGGATTTCCATCGATGTCGATCGTCTGCCCGGGAATGCGGATACTGGATGTGGGCTTTAGCGCGATGCTGGCTAGTATATCCTGACCGCTGGAGATGCCGCCAAGCGTGCCGCCGGCATGGTTGCTGAGAAAGCCTGCCGGCGTGATCTCATCGCGGTGGCCGGTACCCTTTTGCTCGACACAGGCAAACCCGGCGCCGATCTCGACACCCTTGACGGCATTGATGCTCATGAGTGCGTGCGCAATATCTGCATCCAGGCGATCGTAGATGGGTTCACCCAGTCCGGGCGGGACACCGGTAGCGACAACATTGACGCGTGCACCCACCGAGTTACCTTCCTTGCGCAAGGCATCCATGTAGGTTTCCAGTTCCGTCACGCGTGCCGGGTCCGGCGAAAAAAAAGGATTTTGATCGACCGCGGACCAGTCCTTCAACTCCAGCTTGATCGGGCCAAGCTGCGCGAGGTAACCACGAATCCGTATGTTATAGCGCAACTGCAGGTATTTTTTGGCAATTGCGCCTGCGGCAACACGCATCGCGGTCTCGCGTGCAGAGGAGCGGCCACCGCCGCGGTAATCCCGGGTGCCGTACTTCTGCTGGTAGGTGTAATCCGCGTGCCCGGGACGGAAGCGGTCCATGATTTTCGAATAATCCCGGGAGCGTTGATCGGTGTTATGAATGATGAGGCCGATCGGCGCACCGGTGGTTTTGCCCTCAAAGACACCGGACAGGATCTGTACCTCGTCCGCCTCGCGCCGTTGCGTGGTATGCCTCGATTTACCGGGTTTGCGTCGGTCCAGTTCAACCTGCAGGTCAGTCTCCGACAGCTCCAGTCCCGGCGGACAGCCATCGACGATACAACCCAGTGCAGGACCATGACTCTCGCCAAAGCCGGTTACGGTGAATAATTTTCCAAAGCTGTTTCCTGACATATAGATATTGTAACGACTCGCGGGCGAAGCGTCGCCTCTTAATTAAAGCTCGGATAACGGTAACCGATAGTTTCCGTGTATCTATCAATGACCCTGAAAAGGAGTATATCGTGGCACAATCACAGACGCAGCGGGCTTCGCTGGTTGGTAACTATCTTGGACAACCCATCTACCAGACGATTGAATCCAGCAGTGGCACTTATGTCTTCGATCGCATCGCCAAGAGTATTGACGGGGAATTTCCACTGGACCAGTTGAGCAAGGATGAACTGCTTATCCGTCCGGGGTTGATCTATCGACACAAGGTCTGAGTCAGGACTCAATCACGGGACGGCCTTCAGTCTTCCGTGATATCCAGGCCCTCCCGGTGGGTCTGGTTGATGTCATAAAATAACCGGATACAGGGCAAATCGCTGTCATTGTGGACCTTCACAATGCGCATAAAGGGAAGATCATTGCGACCAAACCGGTAACTGCCGTCTGCCATGGATGCGCGCAGTTCACGGATTTCTGTCAGCAACACCTCGACAAAATCCGTATTGTTCTCCACGTCATCATAATCAAACCGGGTGGCATCCAGAATATCCTGTAATTCACCGATCACCTGGTCAACCAGACTGGCGTACTCCTTTGCGGTCCTGGCTCGTCCACTCATTACTGTTTACCTCGGCTGTTGTGTTGAGTTCATTCGTTGTGAAGCCACCTGGTCAAACAGCGGTTGATGGTATTTGAGTTGTGCAGAATCCAGCATGAATACCCCGCTGCCACCGTATTCAAAATCAAGCCACATGAAAGGAACCTGTGGATAGCAGGCCAGCAGGCGATCCTGTGTGTGTCCGACCTCGACGACGAGGATGCCGTTATCACGAAGATGGCTGGCGGCCTGTTGCAATATGTGAATAACAATGTCCAGGCCATCAGGCCCTGCGTGCAAGCCCATTGACGGTTCATGCAAAAATTCCGGCGCCAGTTGCTTCATTTCTTCTTCAGGCACATAGGGTGGGTTCGCAACGATAACGTCATACACGTGTCCATGCAGTGCCGCAAACAGATCCGAGTTGAGGGTACGCACACGTTCTTCCAGATGATGGCGTCTGATATTTTCCTCTGCGACAGCCAGCGCCCCGTCGGACAGGTCTGTCAGCTCAACCGCAGCATCTGGAAAGGCATGTGCACAGGCAATGCCTATGCAGCCACTGCCGGTACACATATCAAGAATTCCTTTAACCTGCTCCGGTTTTACCCAGGGGGTAAACTGCGCCTCGATCAATTCGGCGATCGGTGAACGTGGTACCAGTACACGCTCATCCACATAAAATGGCAGGTTGGCGAACCAGGCTTCGCGCAACAGGTAGGCGGCGGGCTTGCGGCTGGTGATACGCTGTTCCAGCAACTGTTCGACGCGCAGTTGTTCGGCACGGGTGATTTCAGTGTCCAGCACTTCATCCGGCTGATCGTAGCCAATCTGCAGGGCATGCATCACGAGGCAGGCTGCCTCATCAAGTGCATTATCGGTACCATGGGCGAAAACAAGTCCCGCCCTGTCGAACCGGTCTGCCCCCCACTGGATCAGTGCGCGTGGCGTATTCAAAGCTGTAGTCATGGAGATAATGCCATTATCAATTCAGGAATAGTGTATCGCGGCTGGCTCTGTGGAATAATCACGCTCCATGATATCCCACAGACCCTCCCCGATTTCCCGTCACATTCTCAAAGGTGTGATTATAGCCCTGCTCGCCACAGCTGCCGGCATCTGGACCGCCCGACTCGTGTTACAGAAACAGGATGCCCGGAATGAACTCTCGGCCACACGCTTTCCGGTCGCGAGAGACATCCAGCCATTTGAACTGGTCGATCACAATAATGAGGCATTTAACAATGCGTCCCTGCAAAAACGCTGGTCATTCCTGTTCTTTGGCTATACCTATTGCCCGGACGTCTGTCCCACGACTCTGTCTGTCCTCAATAGCGTCGCACAACGATTGCAGGATGTAGATGAAGAGCTTCGTTTTGTCTTTGTAACAGTCGATCCGGAACGTGACACACCCGAGCGGCTGGCCGAATTTGTCACCTACTTCAATAGTGAATTTATCGGGGTTACCGGTACTGAACCGGGGCTGGAGCAACTCACCAGTCAACTGGGCATACTCCATGTCCGGGTTCCTGCGGAACCCGGCAGTGAGAGCTACCTGGTAGACCATACGGCCGCCGTGTTCCTGTTCGATCCGGCTGGCCGCTATCACGCCGTGTTCTCACCACCCCTGTCAGCCGAGAAAATTGCAGGTGATTTCAGGAAAATGTTAAAGGCCTATCAATGAAACAGATATCCAGACAACTATCTGCCACCCTCCTGCTTTTATCGCTGTTATTTATGGCAGCGCATGCAGTGGCCTGTTCTGCAGTGGAGGTCGAGGCCCCCTGGATACGTGAAGCGCCGCCGGGTGCTGCCGTGCTCGCCGCGTACATGGTATTGAACAACACAGCAGACACGCAGAGCATCATTACCCGCATCGAGAGTCCGGATTTCAGGGATGCCCGGATACACCGCACGGTGGTGGAAGATGGCGTTGCGAAAATGTTATCCGTAGAGCACCTGCAGGTTCCGGCCCATGGCAGCGTTACCCTTGAGCCGGGAGGAATGCACCTGATGCTGTTTAATCCACTACGGCCCCTGCAGGCGGGTGACAGCGTCACACTCGTGGTCCATGAAAGTAACGGGGATAGCGTCACTGTACAGGCACCGGTGGTACGCATGACCGACGAGCATGACCACGCACACCACCATTAACCTGTACACGCCATGCTCAACCGTCCTGCCAGCTTGCTGGACCAGTTGAAGTCCTGGCCGCTGGTCTTATTACCCCATCAACTGTTATCCAGACTGGTAAGAAAGGTCACCCGCTGGCAAACGTGCTGGTTAAAAACCGGGATGATCAGGCTGTTTATCCGGCATTTCAATGTCGACATGAACGATGCCGAGGTGCCCGAGGCTAAAGACTATACTGATTTCAATCATTTCTTTACACGCGCATTGAAGCCGACTGCCCGCCCGCTTCCGGATGACAGTCGGGCAATCACCAGTCCAGTGGATGGTTGTGTCAGCCAGGCCGGTGATCTGGCTGCCGGGCGGCTGATGCAGGCAAAGGGCCGTGACTATTCACTCATGGATTTACTGGGTGGTAACAGTGAGCAGGCCGCCCTGTTCAGGAACGGCAAATTTGCCACCCTCTATCTGTCGCCGCGCGACTACCATCGTATCCACATGCCCTGTGTCGGCAGATTGCTTGAAACGACCTACATTCCGGGCCGTCTTTTCAGTGTGGCACCGCACACGACACGCGCAATACCCGGGCTGTTTACTCGCAATGAACGCCTGGTTTGCCTGTTTGAAACGCTAGCGGGCCCTATGGCGCTGATTATGGTCGGTGCCATCTTCGTGTCATGCATGGAAACTGTCTGGTCGGGTGTCGTCAATCCACGGATGGCAATGTCGCTGCAGAAAACACTCATCAATGAACCCGGTGGTCGGGCAGTAGAGCTGCAACGTGGTGAGGAGATGGGACGTTTCAATATGGGATCGACTGTTATCCTCCTGTACGGCCCCGGCATGATTGACTGGGTCGATAGCCTGCAGGCGGGAGCGCCAATCCGGATGGGGCAAATGATCGGCTCTCCGGTGAATCAGGACTGACTTACACCAACGCTGCCTAAATAGCACTTTACCGGGCGCTGCATGCATCTGTATGCTTCCCTTCCCGGTTTCAGCGCTGCACGCCAGTCAGGTAATTCACATTATGCATCCCACGCTTAACATCGCGGTACGCGCAGCACGAAGTGCGGGTAACGTCATCATCAGGAACCTTGGAAAGCTGGATACCCTGGCTATCCATTCCAAGGACCGGAATGATTTTGTAACCGAAGTTGACCAGCAGGCTGAACAGGAGATTATTGCGATTCTCCGCAGGGCCTTTCCAGACCACAGTATTCTTGCTGAGGAAAGTGGCCTCAGGAAAGGCAACGACTACCAGTGGATTATTGACCCACTGGATGGTACGACCAATTTTTTACACGGCTTTCCGCAGTTTGCAGTCTCAATCGGGCTTAGCCACAAGGGTTGCCTGGAACAGGGCGTAGTCTACGATCCCCTGCGGCAGGAATTATTTACTGCGACCCGCGGTGCCGGTGCGATGCTGAATGACAGGCGGATTCGTGTCGCAAAACGAGACTCACTTGATGGTGCACTGCTGGGCACGGGTTTTCCGTTCAAGGCCCAGCAACATCTTGATGCGTACCTGGATATGTTCCGCGCACTGTTCCCGCGCACGGCCGGCATCCGGCGTCCGGGATCTGCGGCGCTCGATCTTGCCTATGTCGCCGCCGGGCGCCTCGATGGCTTCTGGGAGATCGGCCTGAACATCTGGGACATGGCGGCCGGCGTCCTGTTGATACAGGAAGCCGGCGGGCTGTCGAGTGATTTTCTGGGTGGTCACAGTCACATGGAAAGCGGTAATCTCGTTGCCGGCAATCCAAAGGTGTTCGCCGAAATCCTGAAAACCATCCGCCCGTTTGTCAGCGCAGAACTTGGCAACCGGGGCCATTGAAAATACCGAAAGAAATCATTGTATCTAACTGATTAATTAATTATTAGTATTTTGATTTCAGGCTATATAGAGCCTGCGCTGCCTGTTCAAGTTTGACGACCCTGCGCCGATGCATAAAGCACCAAACGTGATCAATCAGGCAGGGTGATTTCAGTTGAAAAATAAGAGAATTAACGGTAATGCACTGGAAATGATCATGCGTGACGTCATGTATGGAATGCTGGGATTTACCCATGAGACCTGCCGCGGCAGTGAAACGGCAAAGATGGAAATCCTTGCCGTTGAGGAAGCCGAAAATAGCGCACATCGCTCAGGGAATATCATCCCGTTTCCGGGAGCCTGCAAAAAAGGCCGCTGAGCTAGACCATACTGCCGTCCCCTTCCTTCTTTTCAATCTTTGCAGGCATCAAGTCAGCCTTCGATACACCCAGCGCCAGTGTGACGGTACTTGCCACATAGATGGATGAATAGGTGCCCACTACCACGCCCACGATTAATGCCAGTGCAAAGTCATGGATTACCTCACCACCGAAAACAAACAGCGCGACCAGCACCAGCAATGTGGTGACAGATGTCATCAAGGTGCGCGAAATCGTCTGGTTAAGTGACGTATTGATGATCTCCACTGCAGTTCCCTTGCGCATTTTCCGGAAGTTCTCCCGGATACGGTCGAACACCACAATGGTATCGTTAAGTGAATAGCCAATGATTGCCAGAATGGCGGCCAGTACCGTCAGGTCAAAATCGAACTGAAACACGGCAAAGACGCCAATAATAATCATGACGTCGTGGATCAGGGAGATCACGGCACCCGGGGCGAAACGCCACTGAAAGCGCACCATGATATATATCAGTATACCAATCAGCGCATAGATCATGGCCAGTGCACCCTGTTCTGTCAGATCTTCGCCCACCTGGGGACCGACGAATTCGATGCGACGCATTTCCACGTCAGCATTCTCCTGGCGCAGGCTTGCGAGGGCTTCCTCGCTAAGCTGGGCGCTTTCCTTGTCAACCTGTGGGGCAATGCGTACCAGCACGTCACGGGAAGAACCAAAATGCTGGGCCTGGGCACCCTTAAAACCGGAGTCCTCCAGGGCTGTGCGTATGGATTCGAGTTCCACTGCCTGCGGGTAACCCACCTCGATCAGGGTGCCGCCGGTAAAGTCAATGCCAAAATTCAGTCCCCTGGTAAGCAGCGCGGCGAGCGAAACGGCCAGCAGCACACCCGACAGAATGACAGCCAGCCTTCGCTTGCCCATGAAATCAATGGTCAGTTTACGTTTTAATAGTTGCATGAGTGTTGAATCCTTCCGGCTTCAGATCGAAAGACGTGCAAGTCGTCTGCCGCCGTATATCAGGTTGATAATCGCGCGCGTTCCCATGATGGCGGTAAACATGGAGGTGACAATGCCGATGGCGAGCGTCACGGCAAAACCTTTTATTGCACCCGTGCCGTAACTCAGGAGGACAACCGCCGCGATCAATGTGGTGATATTGGCGTCCGCAATGGTCGAGAGCGCCTTTTCGTAACCTGCCTGTATACTGGCCTGGGGGCTGTTGCCATTGCGCAGTTCCTCACGGATACGCTCGAATATCAGCACATTGGCATCTACGGCCATGCCCACCGTCAGCACGATCCCGGCAATACCCGGCATCGTCAGGGTGGCCTGCAACAGCGAGAGTATGGCGACAATCAGCACCAGATTCAGTGCCAGCGCCATGTCTGCGACGAGTCCGAATACCCGGTAGTAAAGCGCCATGAACAGCAGTACGGCCACAAAGCCGATGACCACGGATTTGAAACCCTGTTTGATATTGTCCTTGCCGAGACTTGGACCGATGGTGCGTTCTTCAACGATGTTGATCGGTGCCGCGAGGGCACCGGATCTCAACAGCAGGGCCAGTTCATGTGCTTCCTGCGGGCTATCCAGGCCGGTGGTCTGGAAACGCTTGCTGAAAACGTCCCGAATGGTTGCCACACTGATGACTTCTTCCACCTTCTTGTTGCTTTTGACAGGTACGCCGTCAACCAGCGTGGTCTCGCTCTTGTTTTCTATGAACACCACGGCCATCGGTTTGCCAACATTCTTCTTGGTGAAATCCAGCATGCTGCGTGCGCCTTTGGCATCCAGCATAACGGATACCTGGGGTCCTCCGGACTGCTGGTCGATACCGGAGCTGGCGTTGATAATCTGGTCGCCGGTGACAATCACAGCTTTCTTCAAGAGTACCGGATTACCGTCACGGTCCTTGTAGAGGCGTGAACCGGCCGGCACGGTGCCGGCGACGGCGCCCTGGACGTCATGCTCATAATCAACCGCGCGGTATTCAAGTGTCGCGGTGGCACCGAGTATGCGCTTTGCCTCGACCGTGTCCTGTACCCCGGGCAATTGCACAACAATACGTTGTGCCCCCTGCTGAACAATTACCGGCTCGGCAACGCCGAGTTCATTGACACGATTGCGCAGTGTCAGAATATTTTGCTGCAGTGCATTTTTTTCAAGGTCACGAATTTCCTGTGCATTGATCTTTGCCAGCAGGCCGGGATTCTCGGTGTCTATATCTTCGAGCACCAACAGTGGCAATTCCTTGTTCAGCAGTTTGCGAGACTGTTCCCGATCCGCTTCGCTACGAAACATGACACGGACACCCTGCTCTTCTGCGCGGATCATGGCGTAGCGTATGCGCTCGTTGCGTAGCAGCGTCCGAATGTCATTGCTGTAGCGCTCGATTGCCTGATTTACAGCGGCTTTCATGTCCACTTCCATCAGGAAATGCACGCCGCCACGCAAATCGAGGCCAAGATACATCGGTAGCGCGTTCAGCTTGCTGAGCCAGGCAGGCGTGGCCGGGGCGAGATTCAATGCGACGGTATAGTCTGTTCCGAGCGTGGACTTCACAAAGTCAACCGCTTTAATCTGTGTTTCGGTATCGTTGAAGCGAATAAGTAACTGTCCGGGCTTCAATTCTGTGGACTTGACCGGAATATCTGCTGTTTTCAGGACACCGAGCACGTTGTCTCTTACTGTCGCGTCCATGGTGGCGTTACGGCTGCCCGAGATTTGCAGTGCCGGGTCTTCTCCATAGAGATTGGGTAATGCGTAGACAACGCCGATCACCAGCAGAAAGGCAAGCAGCAGATATTTCCACAGGGGATACTGATTCATGATTTATAAATTCCTTGCAGAGCCTTACAGCCCTTTAATGGTTCCCTTGGGCATTACATTGGCAATTGCATTACGCTGCACTTTTACCGTGGTGCCCTCGGTGAGTTCCAGTTCTACGAAGTTATCGCCGATTTTCACAAGCTTTCCCAGCAGGCCGCCACTGGTAACGACTTCGTCGCCCTTGGCGAGGGCCTCGACCATCTGCTTGTGCTCCTTTGCCTTCTTGCTCTGCGGGCGTATCAGCAAAAAGTAGAAAACCACGAAAATAAACACCAGCGGCAACAGGCTGGTCAGTGGATCGGCCTGTGCTTCCGGTGCTGCTGCGAGTGCATCTGAAATAAAGAAATTCATAGCTTGTCCTCACTCCTCTACGCCGCTTGCGATGACGGCCCTGTGCGCTGCCGGGACGCCCTGTAGGAGGCCGATCCCGAATAAAGCGCGGTATTATGGCACAGCTGGTGCCATTTGACCTCGCCGATGATAAAAATCCCTGCGGAAGGCATCAAGTGACCGGGTCTCGATCGCGTGCCGAAGACCGGACATCAGGTTCTGGTAATACGTCAGGTTATGCAGGGTGTTCAGACGTGCGCCCAGAATTTCGTTGCACTTGTCCAGGTGATGCAGGTAGGCGCGGCTGTAGTGCTGGCAGGTGTAACAGCTGCACGTTGCATCCAGCGGCCGGGTATCGGTTTTATTGGCACTGTTGCGCAGCTTGACAACCCCTGCGGAGACATAGAGATGGCCATTTCGGGCGTTCCGGGTGGGCAAGACGCAGTCGAACATGTCGATGCCCGCATAAACGGCCTCGACAATGTCCTCCGGTGTACCCACACCCATCAGGTAGCGCGGGGCATTCCCGGGCAGTGCCGTGACCGTTTGCAGCAGCACGGACTGCCGCTCTTCCCGGGTCTCGCCCACCGACAGCCCCCCAAGGGCATAACCATCGAAGCCGATTTCCTGCAGGCCGGCCAGTGATGCCTGCCTGAGCGTCGGGTACATTCCCCCCTGCACAATACCGAACAGTGCGGCCGGATTATCGCCATGCGCTTCCTGGCTGCGACGCGCCCAGCGCAGCGACAGCTCCATGGAGATCCGGGCCTCGGTTTCGGTTGCGGGATAGGGTGTGCATTCATCAAAAATCATCACGATGTCCGCACCAAGCGCACGTTGTACCTGCATTGATTCTTCCGGGCCGAGGAATACTTTGTCGCCGTTGACAGGTGAACTGAACTGCACCCCTGCTTCTGAGATTTTTCTTAATGCGCCGAGGCTGAAAACCTGGAAGCCGCCGGAATCCGTGAGGATCGGTCCCTGCCAGTTCATGAAATCATGCAGACTGCCATGCCGGTTAATAACATCCGTGCCCGGGCGCAGCATGAGGTGAAAGGTGTTGCCAAGAAGTATCTGTGCGCCGGTTGCGCCGACCTCTTCCGGCGTCATTGCCTTGACCGTGCCATAGGTGCCAACCGGCATGAACGCCGGCGTATCGACGACGCCCCGGTCAAAAATCAACTGCGCGCGGCGTGCACGTCCGTCTGTCTGGGTGCAAACAAATTTCATTGAATCTCAACTCAGGCGCTATGACGGGATTCTATAAACATGGCGTCACCGTAGCTGTAGAAGCGGTAACCCTGTTCTATGGCGTGCTGGTAGGCCTGCATCATACGTTCATAGCCGGCAAACGCACAAACCAGCATCAACAGCGTCGATTCAGGGAGGTGAAAGTTGGTCAGCAGCGCATCGACACAGCGAAATTCATAACCTGGCGTAATAAACAGGTTGGTTTCACCCTTGCCGGCTTGCGGCATCCCGTCCTTCACTGCCGCTTCCAGTGTGCGCACCACCGTGGTGCCTACGGCAACGACACGCCCGCCGCGGCGCCGCGTCTCTGCGATCTTCCGGCTGGTCTCGGCACTGATGTCATAGCGTTCATGGTGCATCACGTGGTCCTCGAGTGCTTCAACGCGTACCGGTGCAAAGGTCCCTGCGCCCACATGCAGCGTGACAAAAGCCCTGTCCACGCCGCGTAACTGTAATTGCTGCATGATAGCGTCATCGAAATGCAGGCCGGCCGTTGGTGCTGCCACCGCACCGGGTGTTCTCGCGTAAATGGTTTGATAACGGGTACGGTCCTGCGGTTCATCACCTCTGTTTATATAGGGCGGGAGTGGAACATGTCCGTGGCTTTCGAGCACATCCAGCACCGTGTGCTTGCCTGTAAACGCCAGTCTGTATAAATCATCAACACGTTCAATGACATGGGCAGTTATGGCGTTATCGAGCAACAGACGGCTGCCGGGTTGTGGCGATTTGCTTGCGCGGACCAGGGCCAGCACTTCATGGTCAGCGGTAATGCGTTCCACCAGCACTTCGACCTTGCCACCGGTTTCCTTTACGCCCCGCAAACGTGCAGGAATGACGCGTGTATCGTTAAATACCAGCAGGTCGCCGGCTTCGAGTTTCCCGGGAAAATCAGCAAACCGGCCGTCGTGCAATTCACCGCTGTCAGGATTGATGACCAGCAGGCGGCTGGCACTGCGCACCCTGGAGGGATGGCGTGCGATTTGCGCATCGGGAAGGTGGTACTGGAAGTCGCTGCGCAGCATGGCGCGCGATAGTAGCACGTCCCTGCGTTTGGCTGGTGCTTGCCCATGAGCATGGAACCCTTATACTAAGCGCCCCTTAATGTTTTTGTGGTTCCTGAATGCCGGGGTGGCGGAACTGGTAGACGCAGTGGACTCAAAATCCACCGGTAGCAATACCGTGCGAGTTCGACTCTCGCCCTCGGCACCATTATTTAAGAATCAACGGGATACATAACCCGCAATTTATTACACGACAGGAACAATAAATGTCAGGTACACGCTTTTCCCTCGAAGTGCAGCCACGCATTCCGGCAGCGCTCAAGCAACTTGAAGATCTTGCCAATGATCTCTTTTACAGCTGGGACCGGCAGGTCAGGCGCCTGTTTACCCGGCTGGATCAGGATCTATGGGGCAGTTCCGGCCACAATCCTAAAACCTTCTTGCGGCGGGTCTCGCAGGAACGTCTTGAGGCGGCTGCCAATGACCGCGTGTTCATGGAAGATTACCAGCGAGTACTCGCAGCCTATGACACTTACCATACGCAGTCCATGCCAGCCAGTATTGGCAAGCACATTGATGCGAAAGAAGATCTGGTCGCCTACTTTTGTGCTGAATTCGGTTTTCACGAAAGCCTCCCTATTTACTCCGGCGGTCTGGGCATACTGGCAGGTGATCATTGCAAGGCCGCCAGTGACCTGTGTATTCCCTTTGTTGCAGTAGGCATCCTCTACCGGCAGGGGTACTTCAACCAGACAATAGACGAGCACGGTACCCAGATTTCGCACTACGCGCCGTCAGACTTTTATGATCTGCCCGTCACCCAGGCCGTTGACAAGGATGGCAAGCCGCTGGAGATCGAGATCGATTTTCCGGGACGTAAGGTGTACCTGCACGTCTGGTGTGCCAAGGCAGGACATATCAGGCTGTACCTTCTAGACAGTGATCTTGAAACGAACCAGGAACACGACCGGATTATTACCCACCAACTCTACGGCGGCGACAGGAATACCCGCATTCAGCAGGAAATCGTACTCGGTATTGGCGGTGTGCGCGCATTGCGCGCACTGGGACTCAGGCCGACCGTGTGGCATATCAACGAGGGGCATTCCGCCTTCCAGATACTGGAGCGCTGCCGCGAAGGCACGCTGAAAGGATTCGATTTTCCCTGTGCGCTTGAAACCATCGCGGCCGGGACTGTTTTTACCACGCACACACCCGTCGCAGCAGGCCATGACATCTTCGATCATGAACTGGTTGCCGGTTACTTCCGTGACTATATCAAGGACCTGGGCATAGATATGCAGCAGTTCCTGCAACTGGGTGTAACACCAGGCAACCACGGCACCTTCAACCAGACCGCCCTGGCGTTGCGCGGCTCGCGCTTTCACAATGGTGTCAGTCGAATCCATGGAACGGTTGCCTCGGAGATGGAACACTATATCTGGCCGGATGTCCCCTACCGGGAAAATCCCATCCGCTATGTCACCAATGGTGTGCATCTGCAGACCTTCCTGGCGCGTGAATGGTCCAATCTGTATGACATGCGCTTCGGCCGTGCCTGGCGTGATGAACTGCTCAATGAAGACTATTGGGACTGTATTGACGAAATCCCCGACCATAGTTACTGGAGCCTGCGGCAGTCGCTGAAGACCGAGCTGTTTGAAAACGTGCTGTCGCGCGCCTTGCACCAGTATCGGCGTAATGGTTGCAGCGAAGTCCTGATGGAACGATTGACCCATCATATAAGCAGTGGCGAATCCGACATCCTGACAGTCGGTTTTGCGCGGCGCTTTGCTACCTACAAGCGCGCCACCCTGTTGTTTTCCGATCCGAAACGCCTCAGCCGGATTCTGAAAAATCCGGAAGGCCCGATGCTGCTGATTTTTGCCGGCAAGGCACACCCGAGTGATGCACCCGGTCAGCAACTGATCCGGACCATTCATGAATTTTCGCTCAGGCCCGAATTTATCGGCCATATCCTGTTGCTTGAAGGCTATGACCTGGCAATGGGACGCAAACTGGTGACCGGTGTGGATGTCTGGCTGAACACCCCCGAATACCCGCTCGAGGCCAGCGGCACATCAGGACAGAAAGCGGGCATGAACGGTGTGATTAACCTCAGCGTGCTGGATGGCTGGTGGGCCGAGGGTTACAACGGCGAGAATGGCTGGGCGATAACACCACATGATCCGCATTTTGATCCCGACTATCGTAACCATGAGGAAGCCAGTGAGTTACTGGATCTGCTGGAAAGCAAGATTGCACCGCTCTACTACGACCGTAACAGTCAGGGTTATTCCGAGAGCTGGGTGGCAATATCCAAGGCATCGATGAAATCGATCATACCGAATTACAATTCGCAACGGATGGTACGGGATTACATTGTCAATTTTTACGCACCGGCAAGCCGCCAGAACAGAAAACTCTGTGCGGATGACTACAAGGGCGCAAAAGCGCTTGCCGCGTGGAAAGCCAGAATCAATCGAGCCTGGCACGGGGTATCCCTGCGTCGTGTGGATGATGCCAGGACCTGTTTGATGTCGGGCGACAACCTGAAAATCGAGGTCGCGGTCAAACTGGGTGAGTTGACAGCCGATGACGTAGTGCTTGAATGCATCATCGGCACCAACAACGAACACGACACCTTTGTGGAACGTGAACATATCCGTCTGAAACCATCAGGGGCTGCACAGGATGGAGAGGCCGTATTCAGTATTGATCTGTCGCCACCGCTGTCCGGGTTACAGTTTTACAAACTGCGGCTGTACCCGAGCCACCCGCTGTTATCCCATCCCTTTGAGACCGGTCACATCATCTGGCTTTAAACAGACGGGATTTCTGTCGTAGCGGGTAATCAACTCACGCAGTTGACCTGCCAGATCCGGCTGGATCTGCGACCAGTCAAAACGCCAGTGCCAGTTGTTTTCCGACGTTCCCGGGGTATTCATGCGCGCCTCACTGCCCAGCGACAGCAGGTCCTGCAGCGGGAACACGGCAAGAGTGGCGATTGAATCCAGTGCCGCTTCGATGAGTCGCCATGGCATCTCCTGCGGATATTGCGAGAGGTGACTGTTGACCTTCTCCCTGGCCGCAGCATCGAGACTGTTATACCAGCCCAGCGTGGTATCGTTATCATGCGTGCCGGTATAGACGACCGACATGCGCACGTGATTATGAGGCAGATAGGGGTTGTCCTCTCCGCCGTCAAAAGCAAACTGCAGTATCTTCATCCCCGGAAAATCATAGGCAAGTCGCAAGGCATCAACTTCAGGCGTAATAATGCCCAGGTCTTCAGCGATCAGAGGTAATTCGCCATACACCGCTCGCAGGCGGTCAAAAAGTTTTCCACCGGGACCCGCTACCCAGCGGCCATCGATCGCGGTATCTGCCGTGGCCGGGACCTCCCAGTATTGCTCGAAGCCGCGGAAATGATCCAGCCGCAAAAGGTCAAACAGCTCAAGCTGGGTTTCAAAACGATCCACCCACCAGCCATAGTGTTGCTTCTCGAGTAGTTCCCAGCGATACAACGGATTACCCCAGCGCTGACCGGTCGCAGAAAAATAATCCGGCGGCACGCCGGCGACGTTCAGTAGCGCACCGTCAGCATCGATGCTGAATAGTGCGGCATTGGACCAGACGTCGGCACTGTCATGCGCGACATAGATAGGCATGTCACCAAACAGGGCAATGCAGCGTTCATTGGCATAACGGTGCAAGGCCGACCACTGGCTGAAAAAGAGGTATTGTTCAAAGCAGGCCTGTTCAACACCCTCACGATATTCATCCCTGAGGGCACGGGCCTGCTGCCAGTCACGTAATCTGTCAGGCCATTGATACCAGGGCGAATAGTCCTGCTGTTGCCTGATGGCCTGGTACAATGAGTAGGCGTCCAGCCAGGACGCATGCAGACGCCTGAAGTGGGTGTAGGCCTCGGTCTCTGCGGTTCCTGCTGCTGCTTCAAAAGCGTTTTTTGCCTCAATCAGGCAATCAGTCAGTGGTGCGTTGCTGGCTGATTCAGCCGACAGCCAGCCACACTCAACCAGGTCATCAAGACAGATCAGGCCGGTATTGCCGGCGTGCACCGACAGGCATTGATAAGGCGAGCCGTCAGGATGTGTCGGCCCCAGTGGCAACATCTGCCAGACACTGATGCCCGCCGCCTGCAGGAAGTCAATAAAACGGCGCGCATCTCGACCAATGTTCCCCTGCACGCGTGAGCCGGGTAAGGAGGTCGGATGCAGCAGTACCCCGGCACGACGTTCTTTCAGTGGATTTTTCACGCCGGGGAGAAAGATAGTCGCTCAGCGCAGGATTACGCTGAGTACTGACCCTTACGCATGACGCCACCCTGCACGGGCTCTCCTCCGCCCTGTGCGAATACCTTTGAGAGGTATTCCGGCGGTTCTTTACCGAGCATATTGTAGAGGTTGGACAAGTGCATGCGAAAGATGCGCTCAAAATCACTCACGGTATCGGCCGAATTGTAGTCCCCAAACCACCAGAACCAGTCGGAGCCCTCACAAATGGAAAGCTGGTGCTCTGCGGCCAGTAATTGTTCGCCGCTGAGGCTGTTTTCCTGCCTGGAGGCGTCAAATTCCTCTTTTGCATCTGCGAGCATTTCCCAGCCGCGGTTCTTGTCCTTGTCACCTATCCAGGTTGAAAATGTTCCGTATACCCAGCTGCCACTGACCAGTTTTTTGATGCGTGGATGTTGATGTGTGGTTTTCAGGTAGTGGGAGAACGTGGTCATCCTGATATCGGGGTGTGAAGCCAGGCGCTGGTACAGCGTATTGAGGAAATAATAGCCATTTTCGGGGAAGTGTTCCCAGGCATTTTCGCCATCGAGGATGATTGATACCAGCGGATTATCCATTCCACGCGTATTGGCGGCAATATTCTCCAGATGCTCGATGAGATTGCCCACGGCATCATCGGCATGCCAGTCCGAGTAGGTGAAACCGATCAGGTCCGAGAGACCGTCGTCACGAAAGAAACAGGCCAGCTCCCCGTCGGCCATCCTGAATCCCTGGTAGAGGCTGCTTTTGGAAATCGACTTGTTCTCCGCAACTGACTGGCTATGACGAAAAACCGATTCACCACTGGCCGCCCATTTGAACCCGAAGGTTTCAAGCTGGGCCAGGGCTGCCGAACTGACGCCGCCTTCTGAAGGCCAGCAGCCGAGCGGTCGCTTGCCGAAATACTGTTCAAAGGTGGCAATGCCCTCCTTGATGTGCCAGCGTGCACGCTCCTCGCCGCCTGGATAACCTGACAGGTGCGGCATTTCAACATCCGGCATCGCCTCCCGGACAGTATTGATATCGAGCAGCAACGGCATGATCGGGTGCGCGTAGGGCGACATCGCCAGCTCTATTTGACCGTTCTCGGCAAGCTCCCGGTAGCGATCAATGACACTGGAGAGTAACTCGCCAATCAGCTTTACCAGTTCGCGTCGGTCATGCAGGGTGAAGCCCGTCCCCTTCTCCATCAATTGCTGGATCAGCTTGTCATTACGGCGAACCGTTTCACCCATCCAGGCGAGGTGATACCAAACCAGCAGGTCGATAATAAACTGGTCACCTATATACGACATGCCTGAAGGATGTTCATGGAACCAGCCGGCCATCTCGGCAAGTTTCTGATAATGCTCAAAGCGCTTGATCGAACGCAGCTTGTTGGCACGCAGGCAGGCACTGACCAGGTCCATCCTCTGGTCCTTGCTGCCGGGTAGTACGTAACCGGCCAGTGCGGCCAGCAGCGGGTCGCGGATCGCCTTGTTTTCCGAGAGAAATCCATTGATCTGCCCGGCGTAGTCTGACAGCTGTTCCAGCAGAATCGGTGCAAAGTTAACCACTGCGCGTGCTTCGGGCACGGCTTCGAGGTGTGCCGCCATGTCGATGTAATCCTTGGTGGCGTGCAGGTAGGACCAGGGCAACTGGTAGGTGCCGCTGATCAGGTCGCAGTACTGGGGCTGGTGCATGTGCCAGCAAATGACGAGGCTGAGTGGTGACTCAGCGGACATGATGGATTTCCTGGCCCAGCATCTCGGGCGTGACCAGCACGACGCCGTTGGGGCTTACATAGAAACGCTCCGCATCGGCGACCGGGTCTTCACCGATAACGATGTCGTCGGGCAGGTCGCAGTTCTTATCAATAATGGCCTTGGTGACCCGGCAATTCCTGCCAATACGGACATTGGGTAACGCCACTACATCCTCTAGCAGGGTATAGGATCCGATGCGCACATTGGAAAACAGCAGTGAGTGGCGTACCGTGGCCCCGGATATCAGGCATCCGCCAGACACCATTGAATCCAGCGCCATGCCGCGACGGTCATCATCATCGAAAATAAATTTGGCAGGAGGCAGCTGTTCCTGGTAAGTCCAGATGGGCCATTGGTCATCATAGAGATTCAACTCCGGCAACACCCCGATGAGTTCCAGATTTGACTCCCAGAAAGAATCGATGGTACCCACATCCCGCCAGTAGGGATTCTGTCCCTCTTCAGATGACCTGAACGGGTAACTGAAAACACGGTATTTCTTGATCAGTGCCGGAATAATGTCGTGGCCGAAATCGTGTGTCGAATAGGGCAAGTCAGCGTCCCTGATCAATTGCTCGTAGAGAAACGAGGTATTGAACACGTAGATTCCCATGGAGGCCAGCGCGGTATCGGTGCGGCCGGGAACAGGCTCCGGTTCGGCCGGTTTTTCATTGAAGCGGGTAACGCGGCCGACGGCATCGACAGAGATGACACCAAATGCCTTGGCCGTCTCCAGCGGTACTTCAATGCAGCCTACCGTCATATCCGCCTGGTTGTCGACGTGGTGCGCAATCATGGGGCCGTAATCCATTTTATAGACATGATCGCCGGCCAGGATGAGGACATAATCCGGCTTGTGTGTGCGGATAATGTCGAGATTCTGGTATACCGCATCAGCGGTACCCGCGTACCAGGAGTCCTGTATTCTTTGCTGCGCCGGAAGCAGCTCGACAAATTCCTTGAATTCGCCACGCAGGAAGTTCCAGCCGCGCTGAATATGCTGGATCAGGGAATGTGCCTTGTACTGCGTCAAAACACCAATCATGCGGATATTCGAGTTCACGCAGTTTGACAGGGGGAAATCAATAATGCGGAATTTTCCGCCAAAGGGAACGGCGGGTTTGGCGCGCCAGAGTGTCAATTGACGTAATCGGGAGCCCCGCCCTCCCGCGAGAATAAGTGCCAGCGTGTTGCGTGTCAGTCGGCTGACATAGCGTAGATTTTCTGTATTTGGCATCGGAACCGGGGGTCGCTGTTCGTGTCTGAAATCAGGTAGGGCGTTATTGTATGGCCAAGAGGTTTGACTGTATAGTTACAGGGCGCTGAAATTTGATATCAATCACAGGCGCCGCATTCAACCCGTAAGGCAATCATCAAACACATGTTGCAAGATAACCCGGACAACCCTGCTGCAACAGCAATCTCCGCTGATATCCAGCGCCTGATTGATGCGCGCCACCATGAACCCTTTGCCCTGCTGGGTAAACACAACTATACCAACTCGGACCTGGTACGCGCCTTCATACCCGGCGCGGCATGGGTCCGGATCGCAGAAAACGGTGCCTCCATGCAGCGCATGGCTAACACGGATCTGTTTGCCTGGCATGGGCCCGCCAACCAGGTTCCTGACCGCTACCGCCTGATATGGAAAGACCGCCATGGCGCAGAACACGTCGCCTACGATCCCTATTGTTTCCCGCCACAAATCTCGGAATTTGACCTGCACCTGTTTGCCGAAGGCAGTCACTGGAACATTTACCGGATTCTTGGTGCGCACAAGACACAGGTTGATGGCGTGCGCGGTGTTCGATTTGCCGTCTGGGCGCCCTCAGCGGAGCGCGTTAGCGTGGTGGGTGATTTTAACAGCTGGGATGGCCGTTGCCATTCGATGCAGGTGCGCGGCAGTAGCGGTGTATGGGAAATATTCATGCCCGGTCTGGGCGTCGGACAGCCCTATAAGTACGAGATCCGTACCCGTGACCACGGGCTTGTCATCCTTAAAACAGATCCGTACGGGCAACATTTTGAAATGCGCCCGGCTACCGCCTCGCGCGTGCCGGCACAGCACCCCTACCAGTGGCAGGATGCCGGCTGGATGCAGCAGCGGCACCATTCGAACTGGCTAAAAGAACCTCTCTCCATCTACGAAGTCCATCTGGGCTCCTGGAAAAGGGATGAACAGGGTCAATTCCTCAACTACCGTCAACTGGCCACCGAGCTGGTGAATCACGTCAGCGCGACCGGGTTTACTCACATTGAACTGTTACCCGTTACCGAGCACCCGCTTGACGCTTCCTGGGGCTATCAAACGACCGGCTATTTCGCACCGACCAGCCGTTTCGGTGAACCGGATGATTTTCGTTTTTTTGTAGACTGCTGCCACCAGCACAATATTGGCGTAATACTGGACTGGGTTCCCGCGCACTTTCCCCGCGATGCTCACGGGCTGGCAAATTTTGATGGCAGTGCGCTGTATGAACACAGCGATCCGCGGCGCGGAGAACACAGCGACTGGGGCACATTGATTTACAATTTTGGCCGCAACGAAGTTAAAAATTTCCTGCTCTCGAGCGCGGTGTACTGGCTGGAAGAGTTTCACCTTGACGGCTTGCGTGTCGATGCCGTTGCATCCATGTTGTATCATGACTATTCACGCAAGGCCGGCGAGTGGCTACCGAACGTATACGGCGGAAGGGAAAATCTGGAAGCCGTGGCCTTTCTGCGGGAGTTGAATACCATTACTCATGCCGAATTTCCGGGCACTATGGTTATTGCCGAGGAATCCACCGCCTGGCCGGGTGTCAGTCGCCCTGTCGAGACCGGCGGTCTTGGTTTCAGCATGAAATGGAATATGGGCTGGATGCATGACTCGCTGCGCTATATGTCACATGAACCGGTACACAGGCAATATCATCACAATGATCTCACCTTCGGCCTGCTGTATGCGTTCACGGAAAATTTCGTGCTGCCGTTCTCGCATGATGAAGTCGTTCATGGCAAACGGTCCATGCTCTACAAACAGCCTGGAGATGAATGGCAGCAGTTTGCCAACTTGCGGCTGCTTTACACCTACATGTTCACATTCCCCGGCAAGAAACTCCTCTTTATGGGCAACGAAATCGCCCAGGGCCGCGAGTGGAACTTCGATGCCAGCGTCGAGTGGTACCTGCTTGAATATGCGGGTCACAAGGGGATGCTGACACTCGTCAGCGACCTGAACCGGCTATATCGTGACAACCCCGAGCTGCATCGCGCGGACTTTGCTTACGACGGGTTTGAGTGGCTGGACAGCAATGCATCAGAGACCTCGGTGTTGAGTTACCTGCGACGCGACGGCGACAGTTTTGTCATCGTGGTTTTGAACTTCACTCCCGTGCCGCGCTACGGATACCGTGTCGGCGCCCCCGTTGAGGGCAACTACAGGGAGTTACTGAACTCGGACTCCAGCTATTATGCAGGTACTGATGTCGGCAACAGCGGCCAGATAGCCACTGAAGCTGTCGCATACAATGGTCACCATCACTCGCTGCTGCTGACACTGCCGCCACTGGCGGGCATTGTGCTGAAAATTCAGCACGACTGAAACAGACGGAGTGCTGTGATGACAGCAGTCAGAGAGCCGGCGGTTGCCGGCAGCTTTTATCCCGCCGATCCGGCCGAGCTGCAAACCCTGCTTGATGAACTGCTTGCCGGCGCAAGCACACATTTACCCCCACCCAAGGCAATGATCGTTCCCCACGCGGGTTACATCTACTCCGGGCCGGTTGCCGCCAGTGGTTATGCCAGCCTGGTTCCGGTTGCCGGGCATGTCAGGCAGGTTGTTTTGCTGGGTCCCTCACACCGCAAGGCCTTCTCCGGACTGGCGGTACCTGCTGCCAGTGTGTTCAGAACACCGCTTGGTGACATTGAACTGGACCGGGATGCCATCAGTAAAATACTGCTACTGCCTCAGGTCCATACCGATGATGCTGCGCACCTGCATGAACACAGTCTGGAGGTTCACCTGCCGTTCCTGCAACGTGTACTGGGAACGTTCAAGTTGGTGCCACTGGTCGTTGGCGATGCACCGGCGGCAGAAGTGTCCGAAGTCATCCAGCAACTCTGGGGTGACAGCGGCACCCTGCTGGTCATCAGTTCGGACCTCAGTCACTACCTTGATTATGACAGCGCAAAGGTCCGTGATGCGGCAACCTGCCAGGCAATAGAGGCACTGGCCTATGAAAAAGTCGGCTACCATGATGCCTGTGGTCGCAATCCGGTCAGCGGCCTGTTGCACTATGCCAGGAGCCACAACCTGGCTATCCGGACCCTTGATCTGCGCAACTCCGGTGACACAGCCGGGCCGCGTGACAGGGTCGTTGGCTACGGAACCTGGATCCTCTCGGAGTAATATGTGCTGCAGTAATGATGAAAAATCAAGCCTGCTCTCAATTGCGCTGGATTCAATCAACAGCGGACTGAAGCACGGCGTGCCCGCGCACTTGAATTGCGGAGATTATCCGGAACGCCTGACCCGGCAGCGCGCAAGCTTTGTGACATTAAAGCAGGGTGAAACCCTGCGTGGCTGTATAGGAACGCTGGAAGCACGCACCAGCCTGGTTGAAAGTGTCGCAGATAATGCCTATGCCGCGGCATTTCGTGATCCGCGCTTTGCTGCGCTTGGCGACACTGAACTCAATGACCTGACGATCGAGGTCTCTGTACTGAGCCCGTTAAATCCGGTCAGCTTTGATTCTGAACAGGCGTTACTGGAAAAAATGATTCCGGGTGAGGCGGGCTGGGTGCTGCAGGACGACGGCTACCGGGGTACTTTTTTACCCTCCGTCTGGTCGTCCCTGAGTGACCCGGTTGAGTATCTGCGACAACTGAAAATCAAGGCCGGCCTGGGGCCGGATTACTGGTCAAAGACACTTAAAGTCTGGTGTTACACGACGGATTCCTTTGCCTCGCCGGCGACTGAAATCGCCCGTTCCGGGCAAGGCACATTCAATGCCGGGTAGGTAACAGCCAGGCGAAAACGAGGCTGGCAAGCAGCAAGGTTAACAGCAAGGGACGCAGCTTGATATTCTGCGTTGTACGAGTCCCTGGCGGCCCCGAGCGACCAAACAGGTAGTGACTGAACAGCTGATCATTATCCTTACCCCGTCGTTCGACGGCAGTCCGCCGATCAGGGTGACAACCGGAGTGGTTACTGCGCTGCGTGCAGCGACGTTCGCCCTTGCGTTCGTCCAGCTGCATACGGGTGATGACCAGTTGCTGATAGTCATCCCAACTGCTCAGGTTTTGCAGTTCAGCGGGCAACAGATCCGTACAGCGGCATGCGGCTGTCCAGGTCAGTCGGTCCTGGCTGAGCTCATCGTTCATGCAGATACGGCCCAGGATGAAATGACGGGTGACTTCATCGACGCTGAATGGACCTCGAATCACCCCGCCCCGGCGGGTATACCACTGCATTGAAGGATGTCGCTGTTCCATGGTTTTCAGTCTTTCAGCCAGTCCTCCATGCGAGCACGCAAGCGAATCAGCGCCTGTCCATGTATCTGGCATACCCTGGATTCACTGACGCCGAGGATCTCACCGATCTCGCGCAGATTCAGTTCTTCATCGTAGTACAATGCCATCACCAGACGTTCGCGTTCGGGTAATCCCTTGATGGCGGTGGCGAGTCCCTGTTTGAAATCACTGTGTTGCAGGTTTTCAAGTGGCTGATTCGGTTGCTCCGTGTTTTGAGAGAAACCGTCTTCACCAAAAGACCCGGGGTCTTCAAAACTGAAAATCCGGCAGCCCGTCGCATCCTGCAGAATCTTGTGATAGTCCTCCAGTTCAAGGCCCATCGCGGCAGCAACCTCTATGTCACGTGCATCGCGGCCTTTTTCGTTCTCTATCTTGCGAACCGCCTCGGCTACATCCCGCGCCTTCCTGTGTACAGAACGGGGGGTCCAGTCGGTGCGTCTGATTTCATCCAGCATTGCGCCGCGAATACGGATACCGGCATAGGTTTCAAAACTGGCGCCCTGCTCCGGATCAAATTTCCTGGAGGCTTCGATCAGGCCAATCATGCCGGCCTGAATCAGATCATCTGCCTGGACGCTGGCAGGCAAACGACTCATCAGGTGAAAAGCAATACGCTTGACCAGTTGTTCGTTTTCTACAACAAGATCATTGCTTGCCTTGTAATCAACAGCTACCTTGGCTGCATTATTTTTCATGACACTACCTCCATTTCCATGTTTTCATAACGAATCAAGCGTTCTACAAAAAATTCAATGTGCCCACCTGCGCAATCCGGCTGGGGCCAGCCTGTAACACGGCTTGCCAGATGCTTGAATGCCATCGCTGCCCGGCTGCGCGGAAAGGCATCCACCAGCACCTTGTGTTGAGTAACAGCCTTGCGCAGGTTTTCATCGTTCGGGATATAACCCGCATATGAAAGTTGCGCATCGTGGTTGTCCGTGAAGCGTGAGATGACTTCCTGAAAGAGCTCTTGTGCCTCATAGGCTGATTCCACCCTGTTTGCCAGGATGCGGAATCGTGTCACTCCATACTCGGAAGAAAACAGTCTGATCTGCGCAACACTGTCCCTGATTGAGGCAGGTTCATTGCAGACGACAACCAGGATCTCGGTAGCCGCCCGGCAAAAGCTGGCTACACTCTCGGTAATGCCGGTAGCCGTATCGACCACCAGGAAATCAATCGGGTATGTCAGATCACTGAAGGCACGAACCAGCCCGGCGCATTCACGTTGCCCCATGTCAGCGAGTTGTTTGATGCCCGAAGCAGCCGGTATTACCTTCAGGTTATCGCTGAAGGTAATCATGATGTCTTCGAGACGACATTCGCCGCTGACGACTTCGGCAAGAGTATGCGTAACTGCGAGTCCAAGCATGACATCAACATTTGCCAGGCCGAGGTCGGCATCCAGCAGCAGAGTTCGCTGACCGTCACTGGCAAGCGCTCTGGCAAGATTGACCGCAACACTGGTTTTACCGGTGCCGCCCTTGCCGCCGGTGACGGCTATAACCTGAACGGGCCCCTGCGTATCAAGGTCGGACAATCCAGCCGATTGACCCGGTTTGATGTCAGAGAGACGCAGGAAGTGTTCGCCCGAGTGACCCTGATTGTGCTTTTGATCCATGCCGCTTCCCTTGTTTGTGCAGGTGTAGATGTGCTGCCTGCCATGACTAGAGCAACATGCATACCAACATTCGAAAAAACACGGAATAAGGGCGAGAAAACGCTCTATCTATATGAAAATTATGAGCAAATAAAATAGCACTTTGGCCGGCTCAGCAGGCTGACGGGCGTCACATAATTGACTTTTAGAGGAAAATCTCAGCTAAATGACAAAGTTTTGACGGAATGAGCGCATGGACAGGATTGGACCTGCTGCCATTCAATCCGGATATTAGGAGCGCAACGTTAGAGCATATCCGGCGACAGCGGGATACATGTCTACCTGGTTGCTGACGATTGTGTCGTGTGGTTGCTGTCGGCCAGCCAGCTTGAGAAGCGTCCCTCGGAGAGGGGCTTGCTGATATGGAATCCCTGTGCGGTATCACAGCCGAGTTTATTCAGCATGTCCCAGGCCATGCTGTTCTCAACTCCCTCAGCGACAACCTTGTAACCGAGGTTGTGCCCCAGATCGATGATTGAGCGGACAATGGCGACATCCTGCTGGTCAAATGCCACGTCGAGAATAAATGACTGATCAATTTTGAGGGTATGTATGGGCAGGCGCTTCAGGTAGGACAGCGAAGAATAGCCGGTACCGAAGTCATCGATCGCAATGGTGACACCGGTTTCGCTCAAGCGGTTCAGGATGTCAGCGGCATGATCCAGGTCCTGCATCAGTGTGGCTTCGGTAATTTCGATCTCGAGACAATCACCGGGTACATCAGCTTCCTGTAGCGCAAAGACAATCTTTTCCAGTAACCGCGGACTCTGGAATGAACGCGCCGACACATTGACCGAAACAGGAATCGTAATGCCGTCATGTGACCATTGCTTGCATTGCCGCAAGGCAGTGATCAGAACCCAGTTGGTAATCGATGTAATTATGCCCAGTTGTTCTGCGACAGGGATGATACGGTGCGGCATGACCGTGCCTTCTACCGGATGCTCCCAGCGCAACAGCGCTTCAGCGCCAATGATGCGTGATGTCTGTATATCAACCTGAGGCTGGTAATGCAGTAAAAATTCGTTATTGTCGAGCGCAGTTCGAATCTGGCCTGAATATCGTAATTGCTCCTCCGGACTGACATCATTGCGGGGGTCAAAATACTGATAGGGCAGACTGTTACGCTTGGCGCGTTGCATGGCACTTTCCGCATTTATCAGCAAGGTATCCTCGTTGGTCCCGTCATCCGGGAAACAGGAAATGCCCATGGTCAGGCTGATGCACAACTGTTTGTCCTGATAGGTAAACGGCATATCAAAGGAATCAAGAATCTGTGTAATGACACGCTCGGTCGCCTTGCGGGCATTATTCACCGGCTGCAGCAAGACGCCGAATTGATCGCCGCCCAGGCGAGCGAGCGAGTCGGATTCCCGTATGATCGAATCCAGACGAGTGGCCACATCACGCAATAAAATATCACCTACATCGCGTCCCAGCGTGTCGTTGTACATCTTGAACTGGTTGATATCGAGCGATATCACCACGACCTGCGAGCCTGGAATCCGCCTTGATGCCGCCAGTGCCAGATTGAGGTGATCGGCCCACAGGGCGCGATTCGGCAGATTTGTCAGCCGGTCAGTGGTGGCCAGTTGCTGAAGCTGCATGCGCTCGTTGATCAAGTGGTTGATATCTTCGAGGATACAATGCATGAGAACCGGTTTCCCAAGCCGGTTCAATGACGGGAACAGTGAAATCCTGTACCAGTGCGTTTCCCCTCCGGCCAGTGACATGCGTATTTCGGCGTAACTGTGGCTGCCGCTGACGGCGTTCTGCCAGGTGCTGAGTAGCTGTTGCCGGTCATCTTCATGAGTGTCTGCCAGACAAGGAATGGGGGCTTCCAGTGTTTCTGCATACAGGGACTGCAGCGTGTAGTTAGCATAAATCACCTTGTTGGCTTTTACGTCAACGCTCCAGACGTAATGCGGAATACCTGACAGCAGATCCTCAACCGTGCCGAGCTCCGTAGAAACATGTGCAAGCTCCTTGCCGGCAATTTGATGCGATGCACGCCAGAAGCCCTCCATGGTCAACCCCATGTCCCGTAACAGCAGCGTGGTCACGACAGATTCGAGCGTCTCCCTTTCTGCGACTGGAATCTCCATTCCCGTTACCAGCTTGCTCATGTAACTGGTCAGCAGATTGTAGGAGGCAATGACCCACACCGGCCTGAAACTGTTCTCAAACAAGGCTGCGCCTGCTGAAACAAGGTCATCTTCCCGATTACTTGCAGCAGTACCCACAATTCCCGCAAGCATGTTTTCCAGTTCCGCGCGTACCAGCATGCCAACATCACCGCCAGCCCTTTCATAACTGTAAAACACATCGGCAATATCGGGATTGTCGAACAGGAAATTGTAATAGACCTCAGCGAAACCCGCGGCACCCGCAGCCAGTGGCGCACGGTAGGCATCGAGCAGCCTGGACTCTTCCGGCAAGATACGGAGTACGTAGTTGTATTCTTTCACCTGGAAGTCAGGCAGTAGTTTCTGTTTGACAGTGACTGGCTTGTCAGCCCGGACGTGCCATCTTCGGTCTTCCTTGTTATCAGCCATATAATCGCTGCATTTCCGGGTTTTTATAATTGCAGCAGGGTTAAAACCCTGTGCCCCCTACGACAGACAGTCAACGCGCAAGCCAATACGCAATCCACGGGCGTCAAACACGGATATGACTGGATGTTGACGTTGATGCTCCTCACCCGTCTTATTAGAATGTCTTCATTTTATGAAGCTTGCCATTGCCACAAGCGTATGAAGTGCACTCGGTTATGAAGCAGTCATTGCCGGAAGTATAGCGTAGAAATTAATGTGCGTGAAAAATAAACGCCAGGTGTCTGACGATCAGGCCTGTCGCTGCAAACCGTACTTACGGAGTTTCTCGACAAGCGTCGTGCGCCGCATTCCCAGTCGTTTCGCCGCGTGCGCGACAACACCACCAGAATCAGTCAGCGCCTGCCTGATATAACTGATTTCCAGGTAGCCAAGATGCTCCTTGAGATTCAGTCCGTCACGGGGCAGTCTCGGATCAAGATCGTCGGAAGTGACCGGTGAGCCAATGAGGGCATCAACCAAGTGTTCAGCGACAGGGCCTTCCCCGGTCTGGAACTTTTCAGGTAAGTCTGCGGCATCGACAACGCCATAGGGGTGCAGAATGGCAAGCCGTTCGATGAGATTTGCCAGTTCCCTGACATTACCCGGCCAGGTGTACTGGCAAAGTGCATAGATGGCCGCCGGGGAGAGCCTGACGGAACCGCGTTTCTCATGCTCAATACGACGCACCAGTTCGTTCACCAGCAGGGGAATATCTTCTACCCGGTCACGCAATGGCGGTGTGACAATCGGAAACACGTTCAGTCGATAATACAGGTCTTCACGGAATTCACCCTGTTTGATGGCTTCCTCAAGGTTACGGTGAGTGGCCGCTATAATGCGAACATTGCTGTTCCTGCTTTCATTGGATCCAACGCGTTCGAATGTACGTTCCTGCAAAACGCGCAGGATTTTAACCTGCATTTGCAGGCTCATGTCTCCGATTTCATCCAGGAACAGTGTGCCGCCTTCCGCCATTTCAAAGCGACCTTCACGATCACTGATGGCGCCGGTAAATGCACCTTTCTGGTGGCCGAATAATTCCGATTCCAGCAGGTCTGCAGGTATGGCGCCGCAATTCACGGGCACAAAGGGACCGTCCCGTCGCGTCGAATGATAATGCAGGTTGCGCGCAACCACCTCCTTGCCGGTCCCGGACTCTCCGAGCACCAGTACATTGGCGTCACTGCCGGCTACCTGATCGATCATTTTTCTTACTTTCTGGATCGCGCGGCTGCTACCTACGAGGCTGCGGAACAGATCCACCGGCCGTTGTGTAACCGACGTTGTACGGTGTGAATCCGTATAAACCTCAGCCTGATGCAAGGCGCTGGTCAGTTGTGCGTAATTAGGCGGAATGTCCAGATGCCCCAGGATGCATGAACCCGGGTCGATTGTGACAGTGGGTTCCTTGCCTTTCCTGGCAAGCAGGTAGACAGGCAAGTGTTCATCGAGCGTATGAATCTCCGCGAGCAGCGATGAAAGCATCTTGTCTGAATTGCAAGTGCCTACCAATACTGCCTGGATCTCACTGACATTCCCGATGTCTTTTCTCCAACTCGTGGTATCTCCAATCAGAATCGGGGTGCAATTAATGAATTTGAGAATCGCCTGCAGTTCCCTGCCTAGCTGGGGATCTGCCTCAATAATCAGGACCTTGGATTCACTGAGCATTTATTTTCCTGCTGCGGGTTAATATCGCGACAGATTATTATAAAAACCTGACAAATATTAAAGTTATTTTTTATCCCTATATGATACAAGCGGAAGTTAACCACCCGGCTCGACGGATGTCAAAATCATAGTGATGAGAGACTGCATAAGCGCTTTTACAAACCAGTTCTCACTGCAAAGTATATCACACGCACCCACTCCGTCAGATATTTGTCACTTTGTGCCCGAACCCACAAAAGCCTTCTAAACTCGTTGATTGTACTGACGATAACTTCAGTGACTCAGCAGCCCATGATGAGGAAAAGCAGAAAAGTTTACGCACGATACCTGAATTCAATGACAACAATCTGGATAAACCATGCTCAATCAGAAACCTGCGACACCAGACCTTGACCTGATCCGTGTTGATCTAATTCGCTCAAAACTCGAAGACGACGACTATTTTGTTGACACCCTGCAAATAGCTCTCAAGATTATCGACCTGGAACTGGCGTTGTCAGGCGCCTCATGATATCTCCTCGACCTGCAATAACGACGGCTATCATTGCAGCCGTTTCTTTCGCCAGTCTGCCCCCTGTGTTTGCTGAACATCCTCTGATTTGCTGTGCATCCTGTTGATACACGTTCAGGGCATGGTGTTAGAATAGCTGTTTGCAGACTCATTCAGGAACCTTACACTGCAAGAATCACTAACGGGGCCGTAGCTCAGCTGGGAGAGCGCGTCGTTCGCAATGACGAGGTCGGGAGTTCGATCCTCCTCGGCTCCACCATTTATCAACAGCTGTCCCGGTAGCTCAGTGGATAGAGCAAGCGCCTCCTAAGCGCTAGGTCGGAGGTTCGACTCCTCTCCGGGACGCCATATAAATCAGGTGCTTACCTGTCAGCCGGGTTGCTCGCAAAAAATTACCCGCGATACTAAACAGTAGTCGCGGGGCTATAGAGTATATCGTCAAACTACTGGTCGAAAAATAGTCCACCCTTTCAGATTACCGCTTCCTTCTCCCGGTATGGCGGGTCCTTAATTCCCGGCTTTTCACCCTGGTCGCCCGGGTGCAGGCGCAGTACTCAATAAACTGAGTGGAGCGTTACCTGGAAATGCCGATAGTGGGTGTGGGATAAACACGATTTTGAAGCCAGACAGTATTAATTCATTTCAGTCACTACCCTCTCTGGACAGCTTTACTCGAAGGTAGAGGTTCCGGGATTACATATCGATGCGTAGAACAACCATTAAATTGTTAGTCGCAATGATGATCACGCTTGCTGGATGCTCGGACACAGAGCCGCCGACCTCAGCACTGGACACGATGCTAGTTGTGTTCCAGGGAAAGCATACAAAAAGGGAAATCCAGTCCAGGCTCGATCAAGCCTTTCGCGTATATGGAATTCCCGTAACAGAGGAAAATTATATGAGATACGGAAGTATTCTGGTTTCCCTGCGGAGGGATGCCGGCAGCAGTGCAACCGAGATGGAGATTCTTGACCAGGCTATTAGAGCCTACACCCCCGGGGTAAAACTTGATGAGATGATGGCGATATCGAATTTAATGCTACAGGCGGGTAGCCAGTCACTGTAGCCTGACGTTATGAACAGCAATGAGGTTGTTTATCGCTGCTACAACCTGTTTGGAATCAACCACTCTACAATAACGATCAGTGGTGCATTCCTTTTCTAGTCGTCTGATCGTTGTTTACTGCAACTCGATTTGTCGGTTTGACTGCACGCGCAACAAATAGCTCTTAACACATACCAGACAAGCAAAAATCCGCATAATAGTACTGTGGCCAGTTGCACGGCTGAATTTCCGTCGGAAATTACCCCGGCAAGGTAAACCACGGCAACAAAGGCAATTGCGATAAAGAGGGCTTTCATCCTGTCTATTATGCACACCCCAGCGGAAGATC